>CEUZ01276011.1_pt1 | contig 16470 bp, 16 predicted proteins | sample 361511 | NCBI WGS metagenome assembly CEUZ01 (sample SAMEA2622822, study PRJEB7988) | marine metagenome | biome: marine biome (ENVO:00000447); feature: surface water layer (ENVO:00002042); material: "saline water (ENVO:00002010), including plankton (ENVO:xxxxxxxx)" | depth 5 m
GTAAGTGGTGAAACTGTAACAGTAGGAAAACCTTATTTTGATCTAGTCAATGGTCCTCTATTTTTAGTGATAATATTTCTTATGGCTATTGGCCCAATAATTCCATGGCGTAAAGCTAGTTTTAATCAATTAACTAATGTATTAAAACTTCCTAGTTTTGGGTTTGTAATTTGTATATTGTTTCTATTTATATTACGAATAAGAAATCCTTTAGCACTGATTGGATTTTCTATATGTTCTCTAGTAATAATAAATTTACTACAAGAATGGATTCGTGGAGTTAGGCTTCGTCACAGAGGAGGAGATCAATATATTGTTGCTTTCTTTAAATTGTTATGGGCAAATCGACCTAGATACGGAGGATATATTGTTCATATAGGGATAGTAATGTTTTCTGTAGGAGTGATTGGGTCTTCTTTTTATAGCTCTCAGAAGGATTTTTCTATGAGTCCTGGTGATACAAATATTTTCGGAGGGTATAATTTTAAATATATTAATTATACTAATGAAGATTATGATGATAGAACTGAATCAATTGCATATTTCCAGGTTGAATCTAAAGATAAATCAATAGGTGTTTTAACACCATTTAGAGCACTTTACCCTCAGTTTCGTATAGCAGCTACAAGGGGAGCAATTAATAGTACTCCTAAAGAAGATTTTTATATTGTTCCATCACAGTTTGAAGATGATGGCTCAGGAGTCTTTAGAGTATTGATAAATCCAATGGTATGGTGGATGTGGGTGTCTGCTCCAGTAATTATATTTGGTACATTGTTTAGCTTATTTCCATATAGGAGAAAAGCTAAAAATTCAGTTCAATTTATGGAATAAAGTTGTTAAGGAGGGTTTAAATGGTAATTATACTATCTGTAATTATTGCATTGATACCTGCAGCAGCTATTTTTTATCCGTTAATTTATTCTAAAAAAGAAAAAGATAATTTAGCTAATGTACAAGATGTAAATAATATTGCAAAAGGCAATTTAGAACGTATTTCACAGGGAATTGAAATAGCAGATTTTGATTATTCGATTGGTAATTTAAGTCAAAAAGACTATATCTGGCTTAAAGACAAATATAATTCTGAAGCTGATGAAATTATGGATTCAACAGATGATAAGAAAAAATAATATCTATATTCTAGAATATCTGTTATTAATTGTATTTGTATTTTTATTATGTAATTTGTTTGCATTTAAAATTTATGCAGATTCTGAATCAAATATTTCTGGAAAAGTCACTAATCAAACAATGAATGGAAGTAATGTAGAAGGTGTGGAAATATTTTTACATATAAGTGATTTATCTGGTGAAATTCTAGAGACTCAAAAAACTTTAAGTGATGAAGAAGGTAAATTCAGTTTCAAGCATCAAGTAATAAGCTCAGAAAGCACAATGTATTCCATTTTTGTTGAATATCAAGGAGTAATTTATAGTAACATTATTCAGCTGGAAGATATTAATGACATTAATATCTTTGTATATGATTCAGTTACTGATGACTCTATAATTAGTATTTCTAGTAATTCTATTTTGTTTTCTGATGTAGATTTAATTTCAAAGAAAATATCTATTTTAGAAATGGTTAATATATCTAATTCTTCAGATTTAACTTATACTCCAAATGATAATCCAATGAGTCTTATTAGATTTAGTTTGCCTAATTCTTGGGAGAATTTGCAAGTAGATTCTAATTTATTACAGGCTCAAGTTTTACAAGTTAATTTGGGTTTTTCTTTATTGACTAATATTCCTCCTGGAGTACATGAAATTTTATATAGTTATGAAATTTCATATGAGGATAGTGATTACATATTTAATAGATCTATACCATATGGCATTGATTCTCTAAAGATTTTCATTTTACCAGAATTTATGAAAGTTGATGGTACTTCACTTGGGGCACCTGAAATAATTGAATTCAACAAAAAGGAATATAGTATTTTTGAAGTTAAAAGCTTAGAAAAGGGGTCTGATTTTCAATACAAACTTACAGATTTACCCATTGCCAGTTTTATAGATAATTTGAAAAATGATTTTAGTAATATTCGCTTTGAATATATGTCGTCGGTAATTTTAATTTTGTTATTAGTTACTGCTCCTTTATATGTATTGATAAATAAAAAGAAGCAGCAACTATAATTAATAAATTTTATTCTTTTGATCGTAGTAGACTTACGCCTAATGAGGCAAAAGAAAGAGTGACACCTATGAATCCTATGCCTATTAATTGGTTTTCATAATCAATTAAGCACATTATCAAAGTAAATATACCGCTAATAGCTATTAAGCCTGCAATTATTGGACTAAAGTTCTTTTGTTGAAATATACCAAGGCCAAATAATATAAAACCTATCATAGCGAAACCAGTTCCTACAGCTCCTATACTTTGTGCGCCTGCGTACATACTAGAAGCTACGCTAGAACTTGTAGCAGCAGCAGTCATAGCAGCAGTAGCATCTGCTCCAGCAGCAGCAGCAGCAGCGGCGGCGGTACCAGCAGCAACAGCACTTTCTGCAGCTTCAGCAACTGCAATCGTTAATGCAGTTTCACCTATTTGTCCAGCGGCACCTATTATTATAAGGAACCATGCGAAACTAGCTATATGGTGCCCAGGTCCACCTTCCATAGTCTTTTTTATGTATCCCAAAGCACCCATTGCAGTTAAAAACATCAAAGTTGCAATGCACATAATATATTTTGCAGCTGCAGCATTTGCTCCTAATGCAGCAATGTACTCTGCAGGTTTGTCTGGTCCGACTCCGTCTAATACCGCACCTCCATATATAAACCATAAAACCATAGCTGGTACAGGAAGAAGTAGAGCTAAGCCAGATAATTTTGAATTACTCATTTTGTCCTTTCTTTCATGAATTTTTCTTCATGAATTTTTTTAACTTTATATTTATATACCACATAAATCATTTTATTTATTGATATTTTGAGTTCATTATTGTAAAAATGCCAGTAATTGTAGCTGTTATTGAGTATAAAATATAAATAATGAGCATATTTGAACTATCATATCCTAAAGTTGCAGGTACTATTACACCGGACAAACCAGTTATTATTAATAGAAAAGGAATTAGAAAGGTGTAATTTTTCTGAAATAAAATGCCAATACCAAATATGAATATTCCAATAGAAAAAATAACAGTAGAAATAGTGCCAACTCCTTGAGATGCTATCCATAATATTTCAGCTGTTTTATCAGTAGTATTAAATGATATTGCTGATGTGTCTGCTGCTACTGATATTAAGCCAAGTTCAACTAGTTTTGCGGGAATACTTGTAATTAAAAAAAATATAGCTATTTTTGCATAATTCTCACCTAATCCACCAGACATTTTATCTTTAATAATATAAAATCCATATACTGATAAAATAAATCCAAATGAAGACATTATTGCTGCTGTTCCAATTAAAGCAGGGTTTATGCTTAATTCTTTTAGTGTTGAATTTATATTTGAGGGATCTTCAGGAAATATTAAAAATGAGAATATAATTGTAACTATTGGTCCAACTATCAGCAGTAATCCAGATAATATACGAGGATCCAATTATTACTCCCAAAAATTATTTATATTATTAATTATTGAAGAGGTGAAAATTTAGCTGGCCACATAATTTTATTTTCTTGTAACGTTGGTATAGGAGCGTCTTTCGGAGGCCATCCTGATTCTTTTGCTTTTGCTCTGATTTCAAGTCTTTCCTCAAAATTTTTATAGCTCCATAAACTTACAAAATTTCTTGTTCCTCCAAAATCTGAGTACCAGCATCCAACTAAAGGAGATAATTCTTCTCTTTTAGGCATAGCTTTTCCCCAAGCGTCAATAACATCAGGGATTAATTCTTGAGGGTAGGAGTAGTATCTTATTTCATATAAAGGGCCCATAGTTTTTGGTTCTAAGGGCTTCATAAATGGAGTAGGCAGATATATTTCTGAAGTCATGTCAATTATGATATTACCAGATTGTGGTGGCCATACAGATCCATTATCAACAGTTTCAACTATTTCTCGTATTTCTTTACGTTGCTCTAGGCTTTCATAAGGCCATATAGCAATCATTTGATTTAATGAACCTGTTTCTGTATACCAATGTCCAGATATTTTTGAAAATTCTTGTCGTCTAATAATTTTTTTACTAAAAATCTCATGGTATTCAGGTATTTTGCCTACTCTTACATTGTAAGTTCTAAATTCATAAATCATAATTAATACCCTTCTGAATTATTATATTCATCAACTAAAATACCCATAATAACTGAATTATGCCTTGCTCCATGGTGGGGGCGGCTTTTTCTAAGAGTTCCTTCATGTGTAAAATTCATATGGGAAAACATATTTATAGCATCTTCGTTATATTCAGGTATATCTACCCAGATTCTAAAAATCCTAAATTCTTCAAAAGCCATCTTTATTGTTGCTTTTGCAGCAGCAGTTCCATATCCTTTGTGCCAGTTATTAGGATCGCCAATTAATATAGATAATTGAGCATCTCCTAAGGACTCTTCAATAGCTAAATGTGATTCTCCAACATGCTCATTATTATGGTAAATTGAAAAAATTTTATGTTCTGGGTCAGAGAATACCTTATCCCATTCTTCTTTATGGGCATGGGCCATTTCTTCAGGATGATATCCTAGATGTGCAAAGTCTCCATATGAATATCTGCCGAACCAGCTATCAGCGACTAATTCATTTTCTAACCATCGTTGTACATTTAATACATCATCTTTTATAACTGACTTTAACGTTATATTGTTGGTATTCATATCGTTATATTTCTAAAATTAATTGTTTTGATTTAGATATTAGCAGATTTATGTTGTTTCAAGCAAATTATATATTATATATTAATTATAATAATAAGCTTATTTTTAGGAGTTTGAAATGTCCAACATTCGAGTTAGGTATCCTCCTAGTCCTACTGGGGAGCCTCATCTTGGGAATATCCGAACTGCGTTATTTAATTGGCTTTTTGCGAGAAATAATAAAGGTAAATTTATATTAAGAGTAGAAGATACTGATAGAAACAGGCTAGTTCAAGGAGCAATGGAATCTCAATTAGAAGCATTGAAGTGGCTTGGAATTGAATGGGATGAGGGCCCAGATATAGGTGGCATGTATAATCCGTATACTCAGTCCGAGAGATTGGGCATTTATAAAGAAATTTCAGATACATTAATTAAAGAAGGTTATGCATATAAATGTTATTGTTCTCAGGAACGTCTTTCTGAAATGCGAAAAGAGTATTCAAAAACTCAATCTGTAGTTGGTTATGATAGAAAATGTAGAGATATTGATTTATCAAAATTAAATAAGGCTGATGAGAATTCTTTACATGTAGTACGCTTTAAAACACCGTTAGAAGGGAAAATTATATTTGATGATCTGATTAGAGGAGAAGTAACATTTGAAAATATTCTTTTAGATGACTTTGTAATATTGAAATCAGATGGTTTCCCTACATATCATTTGGCTAATGTAGTTGACGACTATTATATGAAAATCACTCATGTGATGCGAGCTGAAGAATGGTTGTCAAGTACACCTAAGCATATACATATATATAATTCTTTGAATTGGAAAATGCCTAAATTTGCACATTTACCAATTATATTAGCTCCAGACAAGTCAAAATTAAGTAAAAGGCATGGTGCTACATCAATTTTGGAATATCGTAAGTTAGGTTATCTCCCAGAAGCTATGGTAAATTTTTTAGCTAAATTAGGATGGTCTTTAGATGCTCAGACTGAGAAAATAGATATTTCGAAATTGATAAATAGTTTTTCTTTAAAAAAAGTTAGTAAATCGGGTGCGATTTTCAATATAGATAAATTAAATTGGTTAAATGGAGTATATATCAGGGAATTAAGTACAGATCAATTAGCTTATAGGCTATTAGCCTATTGGAAACTTTTTCCTCCATTTCAACTTCCCTTAAATATTGATTCAGAATTGTTAAAAAGGATAGTACCTTTAATATCATCAAGGATTAAGACTTTAAATGATGCTGCACCTTTAATAAGTTACTTTTTTACAAATAAAGTTAAGTATGAAAAAGAACAGATTTTACAAAAAGGGTTAACTTTTTATGATGTAAGAGATATATTAGAAAAATTATATTCAAAAATTATATCTATAGATAATTTTAAATCAGATATTATTGAAACTGATTTACGTAATTATGTTGCAGAAAGTAATTATAAAACTGGGCAAGTTTTAGGAATTTTAAGAGTAATATTTACTGGTTTAGATGTTGCGCCGCCTTTATTTGAATCAATGGAAATACTTGGAAAAAATCATTGTGTGTCTGTGATTTCAAGTACGATAAGTGATTTGAAAGCTAATTAGTATAATTATTTATTATTTATTTTCTTGACCTTAATAAAATAGATAATTATACTTTTTACAATATAGTAATAAAAATTTAAATTTTTAGAATTGGTTATACAAATGTTATTAAATCAAAAATTAAGAGATGATCTCAAACAATCTATGCTTAGTGGTGATGATTTGCGTCGTTCAGTTATAAGGTTACTTCTTTCAGCTATTAAGAATGAAGAAATTAGATTAGGCAAAGTCTTAGATGATGAAGGTATAGTTTCTGTACTTTCAAGGCAAGCTAAACAGAGACGTGAAAGTATTCAGGCATATACTAAAGCAGAACGCAATGATTTGATTGAACAAGAGAATGGTGAATTAAAAATTATATTAGAATATTTACCAACTCAGATGTCTGCGGAAGAACTAACAGATATAATAAGTAAAGTTATAGAAGAAAGTGGAGCAAAAGATATTTCTGATATAGGGCGAGTAATGGGTCCCGTAATGAAATTAGTTAAATCTAGAGCTTCAGGGGCTGATGTAAGAGAAATAGTAAATAAACTGCTTAATTAAGTATTAATAGACATATTGGTGGAATTATGAAATTTGGTGTAGCGGTATTTCCGGGGACATGGAGTGATACAGATTGTTTTCATGTTATAAAAAATGTTTTTCATCAAGAAGTTGAATATATTTGGCATAGAGAAACCGATTTGTCTTCATATGATTGTATAATAATACCAGGTGGTTTTTCATATGGTGATTATTTAAGATGTGGTGCTATGGCGAGATTTTCTCCTGTAATGGATTCAATAATTAATTTTGTTAATAAAGGGGGTATAGTTATAGGAATCTGTAATGGATTTCAGATTCTTTGTGAAGCTGGATTACTTCCAGGTGTATTAATGAGGAATAATATTCTTCAGTTTAGATGCCAAAATGTAAATCTTAGAGTTGAAAATAATTCTACTATTTTTACTAATATGTATAAATCTAATCAAGTTTTACAAATACCAATATCTCATGCTCAAGGTAATTATTTTGCAGATAAAGAAACTTTATATTCATTAGAAAATTCTGGACAGATTTTATTTAAATACTCTGAGGAAAACGGTAGTATAACGAAAGAATCTAATCCTAATGGATCTTTAATGAATATAGCAGGAATTATGAATTCTGAAGGAAATGTTTTAGGAATGATGCCTCACCCTGAACGTTGTTGTGAAGAAGAGATTGGTGGAACTGATGGGTCTATAATATTTAATTCAATAATTCATTCTATATCTACTGGATCTATTCGTTAATTTAAGATAAGACAGGAATTTTTTTGATAGTAGTTGTTTTTGCGTTATTGGCTTCTGTAGGTTTTGGAACTAGTGCTATATTTATAAAATTAGGACTAAATTCAATGAAATCTACAACAGGAACTTTTTTGTCTCTTGTTTCCGGGTCATTGATTTTAATTACTATTTCTTTAATTTTTTATTCAAAAGAATTAGTTATAGCTAATAAAACCGTATTTAGTTGGTTAATATTGTCAGCACTATTGAATTTTTTAGGTGGGCGTTATTTGAATTATACTAGTGTAAATTTATTAGGAGTAGCTCGTGCTACTACTATAATTGGTACAGCCCCCTTATTCGCAACAGTTTTAGCAATTACTATTGGAAATGAAACTCTTACTTTACCAGTACTATTAGGAACATTGATGATTATTTTTGGATTGTTGATGGTGATTTCTGAGAAATGAAAGCATTAGATAGAAATATTGTTTTAGGATATATATCTGCATTTGGATCAGCAGTTAGTTATGGAATTGTTACTTTAGTTGCTCAAAAGATAATTAATGATTATTTTCCACCTGTAGTAGCAAGTGCATTTTCTATAATTTTTGGTATGCTAATTTTGGGGTTTTTATTTATAAAAGATATATTTAAGGATTTTCAAAAAATATCGTTTAAGTCTTTGATGTGGGTGCTTTTAGCTGGGGTTTCAGGTGCTTGGGGTGTGACTTTTTGGTTTATAGCTTTAAATAATGGGCCTATCGTAATTGTTGCACCTATTTCAGCTACTTTTCCACTGGTATCTTTAGTGCTAACTTTTGTATTCTTAAAAAAGATAGAAAGATTAACTTTTCGAATCGTATTAGGTTCAGTATTTGTTGTTTTAGGAGTTGTAATTATAGCTAGTATGAATAATTAATGAGTTACTTATGAATGTATCAAAAGAAATATTAAATGAATTGGCTCTTTCTGAAGAAGAGTATAAATTAATAGTTCAGCGCTTAGGACGCGAGCCTAATCGACTTGAATTAGGAATGTTTGGATCGTTGTGGAGTGAACATTGTGGGTATAAACATTCAAAACCTTTATTAAGTTTATTTAAAACAAAGAATAACTTGCTTATTGAGCCGGGTGTCGAAAATGCCGGAGTGGTGGAAATTGGAGAAGGATTAGGGATTGTAATGAAGATAGAGTCACATAATCATCCATCAGCAATTGAACCTTTTGAAGGGGCTGCTACGGGAGTTGGAGGAATAGTTCGAGATATATTTGCTATGGGTGCTCGTCCTATAGCTTTATTAAACTCACTTAGATTTGGGCCTTTAACTGATTCTAGAAATAGGTATCTTTTTGAAGAAGTGGTGTCTGGAATTTCTTCTTATGGTAATTGTATAGGCATCCCAAATGTAGGAGGAGAAGTATTTTTTCAAGAATGTTATTCAGGAAATCCTTTAGTCAATGCAATGTGTGTAGGTATAGTAAATACAGATAATTTAATTCGTGCTACTACTGGTAAAAAAGGGAACATATTAATTTTAGTTGGTGCAGATACAGGAAGAGATGGTATTCATGGGGCTTCTGGTTTAGCTTCTCAGAGCTTTGATGACGAACAAGATTTAAGACCTACAGTTCAAGTGGGAAATCCTTTTTTAGAAAAAATATTGATAGAAGCCTGTATGGAAATTTCAACTAAAGAATTTTTGATTGGAATACAAGATTTGGGTGCAGCTGGATTAACAAGTGCTATAGTCGAATCGGCAGCAAAAGCAGGTGCTGGTTTTGAGATTGATATCTCTCAGATTCCAAAACGCGAGCAAGACATGGATGCATATGATGTTATGTTATCAGAATCTCAAGAAAGAATGTTAATTATTGCTAAGCCAGGAACAGAAAATTTAGTTAAAGAAGTATTTGATAAATGGGATTTACAATCTTCAGTTATTGGAAGAGTTACTAATGATGGATTAGCTAAGATATATGATGATAGGGAACTTCAATGTGATGTGCCTATTGATATATTAGCGAATTCACCTACATACATATTAAAAGGGGAAAAACCAACTGAATTGGAGGGTTTAAATTCTTTTGATTTTTCAAATATTTCTATTTCTGAAATTTCAGCAGAAAAAGTCTTCTTAAAACTTCTTTCTAGTTCTAACATAATAAGTAGAGAATCAATCTATAGGCAATATGATCATCAGGTACAAACAAATACAGTGGTCTGTCCTGGTAGTGATGCTGCATTATTAAGGATAAAAGGTAGTAATAAATCAATAGCTTTGACAACTGATTGTAATTCTAGATATGTTTATTTAGACCCTTATGTTGGAGGGATGATTGCTATTGCTGAAGCTTGTCGCAATTTGTCTGTAACTGGAGCTAAGCCTTTAGCATTAACTGATTGTTTGAATTTTGGAAACCCTGAGAACCCTGAAATATATTATCAACTTGAACAGTGTATTAAAGGTATGGCTGAGGCTAGTAATGCATTTGATACTCCTGTCGTTAGTGGGAATGTTAGTTTATATAATGAATCATATGGTGAGAATATTTATCCTACACCTATAATAGGAGCTGTTGGTGTTTTAGAGGATTCAAAAAAATATGTCACAAGTGCTTTTAAGAATGAAGGTGATCAAGTTGTATTATTGGGTTATGACAAACTGTTACCTGGAGGATTAGCAGGTAGTGAATATATGGCAAATATACATGAGTTAATAGTTGGAAGTCCAAAAATTGATTTGGCACATGAAATCAAAATTCAATCTATATGTAGAAAGCTGATTGACAAAGAAATCATCAATTCTGCTCACGATTGTTCTGAAGGAGGGTTGGCTATAGCCTTAGCTGAATGTTCTATAATTTCAAAAATTGGTTTTGTTGGAGAATTGGAATTTTCAGGTAGATGGGACGATATATTATTTGGAGAATTACAATCTAGAATAATAGTTACAGTAAAATCAGGTAAATTTAAAGAATTTATGTCAACTTGTCTAGATGATGAAATTAAATGGGTTGAAATTGGATATACAGGAGGAAACTCCTTTGTAGTTAATGATTTGATTAATATTTCTTTAAATAAATTGTCCGAAGTGTGGGGCAAAAATTTATAGAGGGATATAATTTTTTAATTTATTTATTAACTCTTCAAAAGATTCATTAATCGAATTAATAGTGGTATTAATGGTTATTTTATGTTTTATTAAAGATTTATTATATTCTTCTTCAAATCGGTCTAGAACATATTCTATATCTTTTTCTTTTAACAAAGATTTATTGTGAGGAAATTCAAACATCCTCTTTTTGATAATTTGTGGAGAGGCTTTTACTAGAATAAGTATTGTGTCAGGAGCAATTTCTAAGATTTGTTTTTCATAATTGCGCATCGTAATATTTCGGTCAGCATATTCTCCTGGGCCTCCGTATCGAAAATATAAAGGGGCATATATTCCTTCTTCAATGTGGGCTCCAACCATTATATGGTGTTCATTTCGGTAAAAAGCTTTTTGTAAGTGATATTCTAAATGATAACGCTGAAACATTTCTTTTAGTCTTGGTGAAAGTTCTAGTACCATATTTTGTTCTTCTTCTGTTAGTCCTGTACGAGACCAGTCGCCTCTTGCAGCATCTGGGAATTCAGATATTATAGATTTCTCTTCATTTGTACTTGAAGGAACTACAAAATTATTTAAATGTGGAATTTTCCAGTGATCGTGAAATGCATTTAAATTCCATTGACCTTTAGATTGTTCCTTTTTAGTATCAATGAAGTTTTTTTTACCCCATTTTGCTAATTCAAAGGATAATGTAGTTGTTCCTGAATATTCGCATCCTATTATTATTAATCGCATTATTACCTCTATTATTTATATCAATAATTTTATTTGATCTACTTGGACTTGGATTTCTTTTACGATCTTCACTGGGACTTCTTATAATTATTGGTGTGGGTGTTGGAATTTGAGACAATCTTTTTTTGAACTCTTGCTTGTTATATTTGTTAAATTTGAATTATTACAAGAAATTAACAATATGATTGATATTGATCCTATTAAAATTAATATTTATTTGGTAATCATACAATTTATTTTAGAATGTTAAGAGTTATTAGTAAATTCATTTTAAGGTCTTATTTTTCATTCCAAATAAAACCTTTAAATATCTAATATTTTTTATAATTTCGAAAATCAAAAAGCTTATAGAATAAGTAGCAATTAAAATCATCACTAATTTTAATGATGTGTTAATGTTTAAACGGAATATTAAAGCTGAAAATAAAAATTGTATAGGCATGTGTACAATATAAACTGTATACACAGATGAAGTAAGATACGCTAATAGTTTTGAAGGTTTATTCAAATATTTAGCTGAAAAACCTAATATTGATAATATCCAGTTTGTTGCTTCAAAAGCAGTTAATGCATTAATTATTAATAAAGATGATATAAGAGGTTCGTTTTGAGATTCATTATTTATAAGGTTAGCTAACCTTATTATGTATAGAATTATTGCAATAAATAGAGTTTGAAATTTTATTTTTGTTATTGAATCCCAGAAATATTTTTTAATAGATACGAATAAAAATCCATTAAAAAAACAGATAAATCCTATAATAAATCCATGAGTAGTAAAGGCAAATGCTGGGAAATCTTTAGGGTTAATTAAAATTGTACTTATCACAATAGGGAAGCCTAATATGAAAATTATTGCTAAAGGAAATTTTCTAATATTTATTACAAAATTTGAGATGAGGTTGTTAGGATTATTTTTTAAATAATTAAAAATTGGAAGAAAGATAAGGACATAGAAATATATATTTATTAAAAACCAAAGATGTCCTGGAAAAGGGAAATAAAATATAGGCTTTTTATAATATATATTAAATATTATCGGGCAAATTGGATATATAAAAATTGAACCAAATATTAATGGTAAGAATATTCGTAATGTCCTATCATCCAATAACTCTTTCCAATTTCTTCTCTCCATAGCAAAGTAAACTCCCATTCCTGATACGATAAATAAAATAGGAATTCGCCATATATTTATTAGCATCATAAAAATCCACAAGAATTCTAGAGTGGCATCATTTTTTATAAATGATATTTCTAAAGCCCATCTTTGAAAACTAATAGATATATGGTAGAAAATTAATAATATAAGGGCAATTATCCTGATAGAATCTACATCATATCTCCGCATAAGGTTACCTTTATGCCTTTTTTGTCTTTCATAAGAACTCCCTTATCATAATTTTATTCTTAAATTTTCTGGATCAAAAAGAGGGTCTTTAGAAATAGTAGCTTTATAATATTTTCCAAAATAGATTATATCTACTTTATTTCCGATTTTTGCATATTTAGTAGGCAAATACCCATAAACGATTCCTTTATCTATTGAATAGCCATAAGATGCGCTAGTCACGTAGCCTATACATTTGTCTTCAAACATAATCGGTTCTTTACCCATTACAACAGCACCTTGTTTATCTAAGGTCATACAAGTTAAACTTTTTTTCAAGCCAATCTTTTTATGATTCAATAATGCTTCTTTTCCAATAAAATCATCTTTATATAATTTGACTGTGAATCCAATACCAGATTCGTAAGGATTGTATTCTGTGCTTAAATCATTTCCCCATAGTCTATATCCTTTTTCAATTCTGAGTGATTCAAATGCAGCAAGTCCAACTGGTATAATTCCAAATTCAGAACTTGAGTTATAAATTCTATCCCAAATCATTTTGCCTTTGGAAATTGGGGCATATATTTCCCAACCAAGCTCTCCTACATAAGATACACGTAAAGCTAAGCATTCTATTTCATTTATTGATATTTTTTTTGCAGTCATATATGGGAAGGTAGAATTTGACATATCATTTATTGAGATTTTTTGTAATAACATTCTTGATTTTGGTCCCCAAACGCCTATAGTTGTTAGTGATTCAGATATATTATTTATTTCTATATCAGAATTGTAAGGTAAATTATTACGAATCCAATTTAAATCATGTAATCCCATTCCTCCTCCAGTTACGACTAAAAACCTTTCATCTTCTAATCTTGTTATAGTAAGATCACATTTTATTCCACCATTTTTAGTTAACAAACTTGTGTAAATTACTTTTCCTATAGGTTTATTTAAATCATTAGTTGTTAAATAGTTTAAAAATTTTAGGGATCCTTTCCCCTTTACTTCAATTTTTGTAAATGAAGTAAGATCAAATAAACCACCATGTTCTCTTGTTTGCAAATGTTCTGCAATGGCAATTGGCGACCATTCTTGGTTTTCCCAGCCAGTTCTTAAAAATGGAGATATATCAAAATTTTTAAGTAATTTTTTATTAGAGTCAAACCAGTTAGGTCTTTCCCATCCAGCAGATTCAATGAAATTAGCATTTAATTCTTGTTGATTTTTATTAAAGGGGCTTAGTTTTATGTTACGTAGTTGTTTACTTTGTTTAAGAGGATGAATAATGTCATATACTTCAACATAATTTTGGGCTGCTCTAATATCAATATATTTTTTATTCATGTTGTGGGGATGAAATCGAGAAACATCCATTTCATGAGTATCGATGTTAGGATCTCCATAGGCTAACCATTGAGCCATTATTTTACCAATTCCTCCTGCATGAGTAATCCATACAGCTTCAGCTGACCAAAATCCTTTAATTTGAGGCCATTCACCTAATATTGGGAATCCATCGACAGTAAACGAAAATATACCATTTATTTTATATGTTAGTTCAATGTTTTTTAAAACGGGCATTAATTGTCCTGCCTCTATCATTCCTTTTTCAAAATGTTCTGGAGTAAATGAATGGATTGATGGACTTATAGGAGATTCTTTGTGATCAAGAATATCATTAGCTGAAACAGGAAGAGCAGGATGATTATAGGATCCTATTCCATAAACGTTTCTATCTTGTCTAAAATACATAGCTTTATCTTGATGTCTTAATATAGGGTGGGTAACTTCATTTTCATGACTTATTAATTTTTTTATAGGTACAGTTTTTGCATAACAGTGTTCAAAAGCTTTTTGAGGGATTTTTATATTAAGCATTTGCCCTATTTTTGGCCCCCAAATCCCTGCTGTAGAAAGTACTATATCTGTTTTTATTAAACCTTTGTCAGTTTCTATTGAATTAATTTTCCCATTAAGGGTATGTATATTAGTAACTCTAGTATGTGGATAAAACTCCACAGAATTTTTTACTGCTTTAGAGGTAGACATTGATTCAGCAGCACGAACAGCTTTAGCTATTCCGTCATTTTTAACAAACATTGCACCAAGAATTTTATCAGAAAGCAAAGGGTTATATTCAAGGCATTCTTTAGGACTAATCATTGTAGAATCTAAACCATATGAAATACCTAGACCTATTCGCCTTTTAAGTTCTTCAAGCCTTTCAGTAGTAGTAGCAACTTCCATACTGCCAACAGGGTAAAAACATGCGTCTCCATTTAGTTCCAGGCTTGAATATAGCTTGACAGTTTCCTGTGATAATAAAGACATAGTTTTTGAGGGGCTTGTTTGGAATACTAGACCAGGAGCATGAGAAGTAGATCCTCCTGTTTCGAATATTGGGCCTTGTTCTATCACTATAATATCAGACCAACCAAGAAGAGCTAAGTGATAAGCTGTACTACAACCAACTATTCCAGCACCTATAATAACTATTCTAGCATTTTTTCTCATTTTATAAGTACCTATTTTGTCGATGACATAGTAGAAAGTTATATAATGGTGGGCTCGGCAGGGTTCGAACCTACGACCAATCGGTTATGAGCCGACCGCTCTACCACTGAGCTACGAGCCCAATCAAATATAATTTGTAAAGGGGCTTAGCCAGCGGCTTTACTTAGTTCAGCTCCTGCTTTAAAACCTACTCTTTTATGTTCTGGGACAGTTAGTAGTTCCCCAGCTTGCCCGCCTCTTATTGGGCGCACTTTTCTTGCTTTTACATTTCTTATTTCAAATGATCCAAATCCAGTTAATACGACTCGATCACCATTTGCTAGTGCTTCTTGTATTGAATCTAGTACAGCATTGAGAGCTTCATCTCCTTGTGATCTAGATACTCCAAGTTTGGCTGCTACTCTAGCAGACATGTCATTCTTTCGAAGATTAATCACTGATAAGACCTCCTATGGATTTGGTTAGCTTACTTAAGCTTAGTTATTTTATTCTTAATAACTATTAATATGTAAATATAAATATAAATACTTAAAGAATAAAAATAATCTAAAAGCTACATTAGTGTCAAGCCAAAAGACCTTCTAAAATATATATAATCGTGTCGAAAAAGTAGGAATTTTATTTTAGCTGCTTCATTATGGAACTTTTTAAATTATCAAAGGGGTGAATTTACTTGCATATAGCTTATATAAGTTATAAACTAGATTAGTTATTATATTGTAATTTGAGTATTTATATAGCTTTGGGGAAAGTAACTATGGAAGCACATGAGTATATTCAATTAGATTTGAATTCAAAAATTGAAGATTTTCGTTCAGGTGATACAGTTAAGGTTAGCTTGAAAGTTATTGAAGGGGAAAGGGAAAGAATACAGGTTTTTGAAGGCCTTGTAATACGTAAAAGAGGTGTTGGTGCAGGATTAACTTTTACTGTTCGTAGAATTAGTCATAGTATAGGTGTAGAAAAAACATTTCTTCTGCATTCTCCTATAATTGAATCGATTAAAGTGATTAAAAAAGGAGATGTTCGTCGATCAAGGTTATATTATATTAGAAAACTATCTGGTAGAGCTGCTCGAATTAAAGAATTAAGGGATTATAAAGCACCAAAAGCAGAGGTAGCTGAAGAGGCACCAAAAGCAGAGGTAGC
>CEUZ01288501.1_pt1 | contig 16469 bp, 18 predicted proteins | sample 361511 | NCBI WGS metagenome assembly CEUZ01 (sample SAMEA2622822, study PRJEB7988) | marine metagenome | biome: marine biome (ENVO:00000447); feature: surface water layer (ENVO:00002042); material: "saline water (ENVO:00002010), including plankton (ENVO:xxxxxxxx)" | depth 5 m
TATAAAATATATTTTTTTTCTATTAAATCCAATAAAATGTAATAATAAATTTATAATAATTTAATTAATGATTAATTTTGACCATAAAAGGATAGAAGAGGCGTATTCTGAGATTAATTCAAAAGTAGTAAAAACTCCCTTAATAACAAACGACTATATTAATAAATTAACAGATAATAATATTTATTTTAAACTAGAAAATTTTCAAATCACTGGATCATTTAAATATAGAGGGGCTTTATATAAAATTATAAATTTATCAAAAAAAAGTAAAAAAAATGGTGTTATTGCTTATTCATCTGGTAATCATGCTCAAGCTGTCGCCTATGCTTCCAAACTAAATAATATTAATGCAAAAATTATTATGCCAAATAACGCTCCAAAAATTAAAATAAATAATACAAAAAAATATGGTGCCAATGTTGTTTTCTACAATCCAGAAAAAGAAAGTAGAGAAATTATAGGTGAAACTTTAGCAAAAAAAGAAAATAGAACACTCATTAAACCTTATGATGACTATGAAGTTATGTCAGGTCAGGGTACAGCAGGTTTAGAAATTGCATCACAATTGAATGAATTCAATATAAATCCCGATATATATATTTGTTGTTGTGGAGGAGGAGGTTTAATAGCTGGGACTTCAACATATTTAAAATATTCTTTTCCAAATATAGCATGTTATAGTTCAGAGCCTGAAGGCTTTGATGATACAAGCAAATCTCTTTCTAGTGGTAAAATACAAAGTAATTCTTTAAGCTCTAAATCTATTTGTGATGCTTTGCTTGCTAACAAGCCAGGTAGTTTAACTTTTCCTGTTAACAAATTAACTTTATCAGGAGGTTTAGTTGTTAATGAAGAAGAAGTAAAAAGTACTATTATTACTTTAGCTGAAAATTTAAAAGTTGTAATTGAGCCTGGTGGTGCAGTTGCTGCAGCTGCAGTACTTAATAAAAAAATAAATACTAAAAATAAAAATATAGTTGTAATGCTTTCAGGTGGAAATATTGATCAAGAAATGTTTTTTGATTTAAATTAGCTATGTCAAACATCGTAAAATTTCAAAACTATCTTAAAAAAAATAATTATGATTATTTCTTTATTAATCGCACTGACGAATTTTTAAATGAATATATAGCTCCATACGCAGAACGATTAAAATGGTTAACTGGGTTTTCTGGATCAGCAGGACGTGCAATTATTTCTAAGTCATCAACATTATTATTTGTTGATGGTCGGTATACTTTTCAATCAAAAAAAGAAGTGAATGGAAAAGAAGTAACTATAAAGCATCTTAATGATTATTGGCAAAATGTTAATAAATTAACAAAATTAAAAGTCAGAATAGCATTAGATAATAGGTTACATTCCATAAATGAAATATATAAATTAGAAAATTTATTTAGGAAATCACAATCAAGTATTGTTTATTTGAATGATAATCCAATTGATGAATTATGGATTAAAAAACCAGCATATCCAAATTCAAAAATTTTTGATCATCCATTAAGATTTTCAGGTAAAAGTAGAAATAAAAAAATTAATAATTTTCAATCATATCTTAGAAAAAAAAATATTAATTATTATATTCTTTCATCTTTAGATTCTATAGCATGGTTACTTAATATTAGAGGTAATGATATAGAGCATACCCCTTTAGCTTTTGCTTATTTGTTAATACCTAATAAAGGAAAGTTAATATTATTTTGTTCAATAAATAAAATTGAAAAAAATTTGTTCAATCAAATTAAAAATTTATGTATTTTAAAAAAATTTAAAGATATTGAAGAAGTTTTTAAAGGCTTTTCTCAAAGTAAATTAGTAGGAATGGATTATAACAATACGCCAAACTATTTTAAAGATTTATCAAATAAAAATGGTCTTTTAACTAGAAATTTGACTAATCCAATTATTGTTTTGAAAGCAATAAAAAATGTTATCGAATTAAGAGGAGCCAAAAAAGCAAACATCAGAGATGGAGTAAGTATAGTAAAATTTATATATTGGTTAAAAAAAATAAAAGACCTAAGTCAAGTTACTGAACTAAAGGTTGCTAAATATTTATACAAATTAAGAAAAAAAAATAAATTATTTTATTCATTATCATTTGACACAATTTCGGCTGTTGGTCATCATTCTGCACTTCCTCATTATCGAGTTACTAAAAATACTGACATTAAATTAAAAAAAAACAACATTTACTTAGTAGATTCTGGTGGTCAATATAAAGATGGTACCACTGATATAACGAGGACAATTATTTTGGGAAATTCTGACGAAGAAAAAAAAGATCGTTTTACGAGAGTTTTAAAAGGACATATTGCGATTGCAACACATTATTTTAAATTTGGTACTAAAGGTAGTGATATTGATTATTTGGCTAGAAAAAGTTTAAGTGAAATTAATTGTGATTATGATCATGGCACAGGCCATGGTATAGGCAGCTTTTTAAATGTACATGAGGGGCCTCAACGCATAGCAAAGAAATCAGAAATAAAAAGTGAGAAAATTATGAAAGGGATGATTATTTCTAATGAACCAGGTTATTATAAAGAAAATCATTATGGTATAAGAATTGAAAATTTGCTGACAGTTAAAAGGAAAAATTTAAATAAACTTCAATTTGAAACAATCTCTTTTGCTCCTATAGATAGAGATTTAATAAATAAAAATTTGTTAAGTCATAAAGAGATTCTTTGGCTTAATAAATATCACAGTAAAGTTTATAGAAAAATACATCCTTATTTATCTTCTGCAGAGAAGCTCTGGTTGAAACAAGTAACAAAGGCAATTTAATTTATATGATAATCATTTTAACCCAATGTTTTCCTAGTAGAGTAGGAGGAATTGAATCTTTAGTTAGTAATCTAGCAATGGGTTTAAGTTCACAAAATAAAGTAATTGTTTTTGCAGATAGATATCATTTATTTTTTGATGCAATTTATGATAACCAGATAAAAGATAAATTTATAGTTAGACGAGCGAGCGGTTTAAAATTTTTTAGAAGAAGAAAAAAAATAAAAGATTTAAAACCATTTATTTTATCCAATCAAGTGAGATGTGTTATTGGTGATAGTTGGAAAAGTTTTGAACTATGTATTGATTTATTAAATAATAAAAAAATACCCACAATATGTTTAGCTCATGGAAATGAAATAATTCAAAAAAAACCTGAAAAGTTGAATAAAGTTCAAACAATTCTAAACAAGTGCAGTGCCGTAGTTGCTAATTCAAATTATACTTTAAATTTAATAAAAAAAAATTTGAAAATTAATCAGCCAATATTGAAAAGAATATATCCAGGAGCTGCATCCATACAGGATATTAAAGAAGAAAAAGTTAATATAGACAGAGGTGATCCCATGATCATTACATTAGCTCGCTTAGAAAAAAGAAAAGGGCATATTTATGTGCTAAATGCGATTCAAAATTTAATTAAAGAATTTAAGAATTTAAAATATGTTATAGCAGGAGAAGGCAACAATTTTAAATTTTTAAAAGAAGAAATAAAAAGAAAAAAATTAGATCAGAATGTTTATCTCTTAGGTAAAGTTAATGATGCACAAAAAAAATACATTTTTTCTAAAACTGATTTAATGGTTATGCCCACTATTGATGATAGTAATAACAGTTCTATTGAGGGGTTTGGTATCTCTTATATAGAAGCAGCTTTATATGGCATTCCTTCCATAGCATCTAATATAGGAGGCACTTCAGAGGCTGTTATTCATAACAAAACTGGAATAATAATTAATAATATGGATGAATTAGAAATAGTCTTAAGAGATTTATTGCTGAATAAGGAAAAAAGACAACTTTTTGGGGAAGAGGCTAAAAAAAGAGCTTATAAAGAGTTTCAATGGAATAAAATAACAAATGAATATATCAATTTAATTTCATATATACAAAATAAATAAGATGACAGTTTTATTTTATACTACTTTTACTGATAAAAAAATTTGGATTAAAGAAATAAAAAAACGATTTAAAAATATAAAAATTATCACGATTCGTGACAAAAAATATTTTAACAAAGTAGAGTTTGCTATTGTTTGGGATTTGCCAGATAAAATCCTTAAGCAATTAAGTAATTTAAAAATAATTTTTTCACAAGGAGCAGGAGTTGATCACATATTAAATCTTCCAAGTTATAATAATACACCAATTGTAAGGCTTCAAGATCCAATTATGGCAGAAAGAATGGCGAATTATGTCTTATCGCAAATATTAAATTATCAATTACATTTGTCAAAATATTTAAAATCTCAACAAAAAAAAATATGGTTAGATGATTTAGAAACATTAACACCTATAGATAATCATAAATTAACTATAGGTATTTTGGGTGTCGGTTTTTTAGGTAATTATGTTGCAAAATTTTTAAAAAAAATAAATTATAATGTAATTGGTTTCAAGAAAAACAAAACATTAAAAAAATTTAATTATAAAATTTATACCGGCTATAATATAAATAAATTTATTTATTCTTCAGATATTATAGTTTCTATATTACCATCAACAAAATATACAATAAATTTTATAAATAAAAATTTTCTTTCAAAAATGAAAAAAAATTCTCTTTTGATTAATGTCGGGAGAGGTGTTACAATTAATGAAAAAGATTTGATAAATCATTTAAATAAAAATAAAAATTTTTTTGCATCATTAGATGTTTTTAATAAAGAACCTTTAAATACATCTAGTAAATTGTGGTCTCATCCTAACGTAACTATAACTCCTCATATAGCAAGTATAACAGTTGTTAAATCAGCGATTGCTCAAATGTATTCTAGATATATACAATATAAAAAAACTGGTAAAATTAAAAGTGATGTTAATTTAAAAAATGGTTATTGATTATTTGAAATAATTTTCAATAATACGTAAATAAATATTTTTTAAATCTTGAATATCAGATAAGAAAACAAATTCATCTACTTGATGTAAGGTTTGATTGCGTATACCTAACTCAGCAACTTCACAATAATTTTTTATAAATCTTGCATCAGATGTTCCTCCATCAGTAGCAAATTCAGGTTTACTGTTTATTCCTGAAATTTCGGATATGGATTTAGTCATTAAATCAGTCAAATATCCCTGCTTTGTGATAAAAGATTCAGCATTAGTATCAGTGGTATAACTACAACTGACTCTTGTATTGTTGTTAAAAATATTATCAATGTGATTTTGCATCCATTTAATCAAACTTTGACTAGTATGCATATCATTAAATCTAATATTTATTGTAGCTTTGGCAAATTCAGGAATTACATTTTGAGCAGTGTTACCAACATCAATAGTAGCAATTTGAGTTGAGCTTGGGAGAAAATTATCATTACCATTGTCTAATGGTTCAGCAATAATATTATTTAATAAAATTGTTAAATAGTGAGCTGCATTTTCTGCTCTATGTGCATTTGCTGTATGTCCTTGGATACCTTTTACTGTAATAAAAAAACTTATTGATCCTCTTCTACCAATCTTAATTTTATCTCCAACTCTTACATTTGATGTAGGTTCTCCAACAATACAATGATCAAAGTTAATATTTTTATTTGTTGTCCATTCCATTATTTTAGATGTACCATTTATTGCTTTTTTTTCTTCATCTCCAGTTATTATGAATGAAAGTTTTCCATTAAAGCTTTCCCCATTTTTTTTTATAAAATCATGTGTAGCGGATATAAAACAGGCGATACTACTTTTCATGTCTTCTGAACCTCTACCATATAATTTATTTTCATTGATTCTTCCTTCAAAGGGAGGATATTTCCATGAATCAAAATTACCAGCTGGAACAACATCTGTGTGGCCTGCAAACGCTAAATGCTTTCCTGAGGAACCAATCGTAGCAAACAGGTTGTCAACATCATAAGAATTATTTCCTGTAAAAGGAATTCTAGTACAATTGAAATTCAAATGATTTAAATGATTTTCAACTATATCTAAAGCTCCCTTATCATCTGGTGTCACACTAGGGCACTTAACAAGATTTTGTGTTAAAACTATTGGATCAAAATTTATATTAGTCATTTAATCACGCAACAAATCATTAATAGATGTTTTAGATCTTGTTTTTTCATCAACCTGTTTAATAATTACTGCACAATTTAATGAAGGAGCATTTGGATTATTCTTATCTGGTAAAGATCCAGGTACAAGAACAGAGTACGGTGGTATTTTACCATAACTAATTTCACCTGATTTTCTATTAACAATTTTTGTAGATTGACCTATATACATACCCATACTAATTACTGAGCCCTCACCGACAATTACACCTTCAACAACTTCTGACATTGCACCAAGAAAAACATTATCTTCAATAATTGTTGGAAGAGCTTGAGCTGGTTCTAATACTCCACCAACTCCACTTCCAGCTGATATATGACAGTTTTTGCCAATTTGACAGCATGAACCAGCTCTTGAAAAAGTGTCCATCATAGTTCCAGAGTCAATATAAGCCCCAATGTTTACAAAGCACGGCATTAAAACAACATTTTTACCAATAAAAGAACCTTTCCTTACTGGTGAATTTGGCACCATACGAAACCCAGCTTTTTCAAAATCATCCTCTTTCCATCCCGCAGTCTTTCCTTTAAGAAGATGAGCTTTGTCATACCAAGAACTATAGGGACCCGATAAAGCTTCCATATTATGAATTTTGAAACTTAGCATTATTGCTTTTTTAATGTATTGATGAGTAATCCACTCATTATTTAGCTTTTCAGCCACACGAATTTTCCCTAGATCTAAATCTTCAATAATTTGATTTATTGAATTTATTATTAACTGATCAGAGTTTTGATTAATATTTTCTTTATTTTCCCAAGCTGCATTAATTATTTTTTCTAATTCATTCATATAGTACCTCTATTTACTTTTTCCAAAAATACACTCAAATTCTTTGTTTGAAAATCTAAATATTTTTTTGAAGATTGTATATCATCACTAAAATTTTCATAACCTGCGTCTATCCAAACAGAAGTAAATCCTACTTTTTTTGCAGGAACAAGATTTTTAGCAATATCATCAAACATAGCTGATGAATTAGGATTGAGATTAAAATCCTCTATAATTTTTTCATATGGCGTAACCTCAGGCTTAGGTATGTAATCAGCCATTTTAATATCAAAAATTTCATCAAAAAAGTTAGATAGTTTTATTCGCTCTAATACATTTAAGGCATGTTGCATGTTTGCATTTGTATAAATGATTTTTTTACCTTTAAGTTTTTTTAGTTCTCTATTTAGATTTTCATTAGAAGAAACAATAGAATAATCCAGTTTGTGCACTTCTTCTAAAAAAAAATCTGGATCTACTCCATAGTTATCCATTAATCCTCTTAAAGTAGTTCCATGCTCTTTGTAATATTTACGTTGTATTTCTTTTGCTTTATTTAGGTCAACATTAAGATATTCTTTGATAAACTTTCCCATCAACTGGTGTACTTGCTGAAATATACCACTATCTGCCGAATATAGAGTATTATCTAAATCAAATATCCATGTATCTATTCTATTAATTAACGATGACATATTAAGTATATATTTGAGTTCCTATACCATGTTCAGTAAATAATTCTAATATTAGCGAATGAGGGATTCTTCCATCCAGAATAGTAGATTTCGTTACACCTTTTTGCATTGCTTCAATACAAGTTAAAATTTTTGGTTTCATGCCTCCTTCAATAAAATCTTCATTTAGAATTTTTTTTGCTTCACTTAGGCTTAAAGAAGAGATTAATTTTTTTTGCTTATCTAATATGCCTGCAACATCTGTTAATAATAATAATTTGCTAGCTTTAAGTTCGCCAGCAATAAACCCAGCTACAGTATCTGCATTTATATTGTAGGTATTGTTTTCATTGTCAGAACCTAAAGGAGCAATTATTGGGATATATCCTTTTTTTAATTCTTCGTTGATTATCTCTTTATTGATTTTGCATGGTTTTCCTACAAATCCGATATCTAATAATTTCTCAATATGAGAATCAGATTCTTTTACCTGAATTTTTAATTTATTTGCTTCTATTAAATTATTATTATTTCCTGAAAGTCCCACAGCTTTTCCACCAGTTTGATTAATTGAATCAACTATTTGTGAATTAATATCTTTACTTAGTACTTCCTCAACAATTTTTACTGTTTCTTTGTCAGTCACTCTTAATCCTTCAATAAACTTTGATTTAATATTTTTTTTATTTAACATATTACCAATTTGAGGCCCACCACCGTGAACAATTATAGGTTGTATTCCAATTTCTTTCATTAAACCAATATCTTTAGAGAAACTTTGAGAAAGATTGTGATCGCCCATAGCATGACCACCATATTTAATAACAAAAATTTTACCAGCATGTTCTCGTATGTAAGGTAACGCTTCAACGAGTGTAGCAGCTTTGTGAATATAATATGCTTGGTCACTTTTAGATAAAAAATCGAATTTCATTATTCTTGCGATATTTTGTATAATTCTTTTTGTATGTCTATTATTCCATATTTTGTTTTAGCACTAGTAAAAAAAATTTTTGAAAAAAAAACTGGGTAATTATTCATTAAACTCATTATAGATTTTTTTTGATTTTCAATAAATGTTTTTGGGCATTTATCTATTTTTGTTAAAATAACATTAAATTTTTTTTTTGAAAAATTTAATAAATCAAACATATCAATATCAGAATTTTTGATGCCTACTTTAGTATCAATTAATACAAATACATGCTTTAGATTAATTCTAAATTCAATATAATTTTGTATTAATTCACTTAGATGATTTTGTAAAACTTTTGATATTTTTGCATATCCATATCCTGGTAAGTCAACTATATTAATATTATTTTTTATATTAATAAGATTAATTGATTGTGTACGGCCAGGCATTTTACTTGTTTTGGCTAACTTGTTGTTATTAGTAATAGAATTTATGATACTTGATTTCCCCACATTTGAACGACCTACAAAACAACATTCAGTTAATTTATTAAAATTAGGAATATTTTCTATTGATTGAAATGAGCCTATAAATTGAGCTGATTTAAAAAAATTATTTTTAGAAAGATTTGCATTACCCATTTTTTGCTAGAATTTTTCTTTGAATGACCCATTGTTGGGCTATGGATAAAATATTATTTACAGACCAATACAAAACTAAGCCTGCAGCAAAACCAGCTAAAATAAAAGTAAAGACAAAAGGTAAAAGTGCAAAGATTTTTGCTTGTGTTGGATCAGCTGGTGCTGGATTCAGTTTTTGTTGTAACCACATAGTAAATCCCATAATTATTGGCAATATACCTATATTAATAATTGATAATAATGCTGGGACATCCCAGTTTATTATACCAAATAATGTCATAATTCCTAAAGGATCTGGAGCAGATAAATCATGAATCCAACCGTAAAATGGGGCATGATACATTTCAATAGTAACAAATAAAACTTTATATAATGAGAAAAAAATTGGTATTTGTACCAGTATAGGCAAACAGCCAGCTACTGGATTAGCTCCTTCACGTTTATACAATGCCATTAATTCTTGCTGCATTTTTTGTCTGTCATCAGGATATGTTTCTTTTAATCTCTGCATTTCTGGTTGTAGTTTTTTCATTTTAGCCATAGATTTAAAAGATGCATGAGCTAAAGGAAAAAGTATTAACCTCATCAATATTGTAAAGGCAATTATTGCAAGTCCGAAATTACCAACATATTTGTAAAACCAATTGATAGCGTAAGAGATAGGCTTAGTTAAAAAGCTAAACCAACCCCAGTCAATTGCGTCGGTAAAACGGTCTATTCCTAAATTCTCACTATAATCAGTTAATATATCTAAATTTTTAGCTCCTGCAAATAATTTGCCATTGAAATCAAAAGATTCATTTGGTTTAATTTTGTATATTTTTCCAACATAACCAACACGGTAGTTATCCCGTCCATTATTACCATATCGATAATTAATATTAATAGGTTCATTATTTTCTGGAATAAAAGTTGACATCCAATATTTGTCAGTAAAACCTAACCATCCACCAATTGATTTTCCATCACAATAAGAATTTTTTGATATATTCATAGAAGAACAATCATCCATTAAATCATCATATTGTTTTTCTAAAAGCTCATCGTTGACTAGACTTATTAAACCTTCATGCAAAATAAAAAAATTTATTGTTTTAGGAGTGTTTATTCTTTTAATTAATCTGTAAGGAAATATTTCAATATTTTTATTACTATTATTTACAACTTCCTGCTTAATAGAAAACATATATTTATCATCTATTTCATATGTGATTTTAAATGTAATATTTTCATCATTTGTCCATGTTAAAGTGATATTATTATTAGGTGTTAACTTGTTAGAATTTGATTGCCATTTAGTTTCCAAATTTGGTAGATTGATTGAGGAATCATTAACTGATTTCCAACCTGTTTCTATGTAATAGGGGTTTGAAGTTCCATCTGGAAGAAATAAATCAATATTATTTGAATCTTCATCTAAACTCACTTTATACTTTGAAAGTGTTAGGTCATCTAAAAGGCCTCCTTTAAGATTAATAGATCCTTTTAAAAACTCATTTTCAATATATACTCTTTCATTTGAGTTTAATATTTCTTGTTTTGGTTTAATAATATTTGTTTTTGTAATTTCTTGATCATCAATGCTTGTTACTGGCTCTAAGATTTCTTCTACTGCAGTATTTGTTTCTTGAATAGTTTGTACTGGAAATAATACTTGAAAAATAACAATAATAGCTATTGAAATACCTATTGCCAAAAATAAATTACGTTGTTCATTCATAAATTTTTTTCTTTATATTTTTAGGTGTTGGATCATAGCCATGCCCACCAAAAGGATGGCAGCTAAATATTCGCTTTGCTGAATAATATAGACCTTTTATAAACCCATGAGATTTAAGTGACTCAATAGCGTATTCTGAACATGTAGGTAAGTAACGGCAATTTGATCCTATTAATGGAGAAATACAGTATTGATAAATTTTTATAATAAAAATTAATGGATAAATTAGTATCTTATTTTTCATTAATTTTTCCTTTTAGTTCTATAATTAATTTATCAAAAGATGTTTCTAATAATGAAGGTTTAGCTATTAACACATAATAAGAATTTATTTTACCATTTATCAAGATTTTTTTTGCTAATTCCCTCATTATTCTTTTTGCTTTATTGCGCTTAAAAGCCTTTCCAATTCTTTTTGTCGCAGTATATCCAATACCTATAGTATTATCTAAATCTTGATCTAATAAAACTTGTATATTCATATTTTTGCTTTTTAAAAAGTTTCCTTTTTCTTTAATCATAAGAAAAGTAGAGCGGTTTTTTATTGTAAATAATTGATGGGCCATGTGGCCATTTAAGCGCTTAAGCGAGCTCTTCCTCTTGCACGTCTTCTGTTTATAATTTGCCGACCTGTTTTCGTTGCCATTCTTGAACGGAAACCATGTCTTCTTTTTCTAATCAAATTACTTGGTTGATAAGTTCTTTTCATAATAAATATTTTGAGCCCTAATAAGAATTGATAGTGTATAAGTCAATTAGTTAGTAGGGAATTAAATGAAAATAATTGAAGAAATAGAAGAATTACAAGAATTTTTAGGAAATTTAAGAAAAAATAATGAAAGGATAGGATTAATACCCACTATGGGCTCTATACACAAAGGTCACCTTTCCCTCGTAAATATGTCAAAAAAAATGAATTGTATTTCTGTTGTAACTATTTTTGTTAATCCTACTCAATTTAATGATCATGAAGATTTTATCAATTACCCTACAAATAAAAAAAATGACATTTCAATATTAATTAGTAAAAAAAATGATGCTCTTTATTTTCCGAAATCCATAGACTTGTATCCTAATGGATTAGAAAGAAAAAAAACAGTATTCGATTTTAGAAATATATTATGTGATAAACTCCGTCCTGGTCATTTTGATGGAGTAACTACAGTTGTAAATAACTTATTTAGTTTAATAAAACCAGATATTGCTTTTTTCGGTGAAAAAGATTTTCAACAATTAAAGTTAATTGAAAAATTAATTTCTAATAACAATCTTCCAATAAAAATTCATGCTTGCCCTTCAATTAGAATGAAAAATGGAATGAGCTATTCCTCAAGATATAAAAAATTTTCCTCTTTTCAAAAAAAAATTTTTGAAATAATTGCGAATAAAATTATGCATACAGTAAATTTGTTAAAAGAAAAAATTGATTTAAATTTAATCAACTCCTTAAGCAAAGATATTTTAAAATTAGACTCTATTAAAATTGAATATATTGAAATCAGAGAAGAAAGAAATTTGTCCATTGTGAATAATAATTATAATTCCCGTTTATTTATTGCAATCAGAATAGATGATATAAGAATAGTAGATAATTTTTTATTATATTAAGGAATAAGCCAATCAAATTTCGGTTCATTATTTATAAGATTAATATTTAATCTTTTATGGCCTGAAGAATCTAATCTTAGCCAATCAATATTTTTTATGATGTTTTCAATAACAGTAAAATTTTCATAACCAGTTTCACTCTCATCTCTTGATGGATCAACACCTTGTAAATGCTTTGGTAATCCATCTTCTGGTATTTTTGTTTTTGAACTAGGTGTTTTTTTGGTCAGGTAACATTTACGACTCTGTAATTGTGTATTTTCCCAAGCTTTTTTTGTTATTGCATTCCTGTTGTGAATAATTGACTCAGTATTGATTCTAAGCTGTATTTTTATTTTATTATCATAAAATACAAAATAAGAATTGTTGTTTTTAGTTAATTCAAAAATTTTAGGAGATCTATAATCAGTGTGAAAATTTAATGTTTTATAATAGCTATCATAATTTCTTAAAACAACTACACGAGAATTTATCAAATTTAATTCATTAATATTGGAAAAAATTGGTGTATGAAAAGGATGTTTTCTATCAGAAGCACCAATATTTAGCAGTTTATTTATATTATCAAAAATTAAATTAGGATTTTCTTTAATTTCATTCATAATTTATAACTTATATAGATTAAAATAAAAAAATAATTAGTAAATGAGTAATTATTCTTTATCCAAATTATTAAACAGATCTTCAATAAATAAATTATTTGATATTTTTAATTATGGATTAGTAGAAATTTGTCTAGTTGGAGGTTGTGTTAGGGATGCTCTTTTAGATATAGAAGCAAAAGATATTGATGCAGCAGTAAATATACCACCTGAACAAATTATTAATATTTTAAATAAAAATAATATACCTTCTAATATGTTTGCTTATAAATATGGCTCCATAGTTTCAACAATTGATAATCAAAAAATTCAAATTACCTCTCTTAGAGAAGATAGAAATCAAAGGGGTCGAGATACTAATATAATATTTACTAATGATTGGAAAAAGGATGCGTTGAGAAGAGATTTTACAATTAATGCAATTTATTTGAAACATGATGGAACTACCAAAGATTTTTTTAATGGCCAAAAAGATTTATTAAACAGTGAATTAAAGTTTATTGGTAAGATTGAAGAGCGTATTCAGGAAGATTTTTTACGTATTTTTAGATATTATAGATTTTTAGGTATATACGTAAAACCTCAGATAAACATTGATGACGAAAAAATATTGATAAAATTTTGTAAAGAGTCATTTAATTATATTCCAAACGATTTATTAAGACAAGAAATATTAAAAATGTTTAATAATTCCTTTCCTTTAAATTCTTTTTATAATGATATTAATCATAAAGAAAAAAAATATTGGATAGAATTAACGAAAAAACATTTTATAAAAACAAAATATGATCTTGGACTAAATAAATGTTTAAATAAAATTGATATGTTGATAAATTAAAAGTATTTTAATTGTCGAAAGACTTCTCCAACAACAATAGAAACTGCACTACTGACATTAATTGAGCGCACTTCTTTTTTCATTGGGATTGTAAGTTGTTCATCAACATTATCGTGTACAATTTTTGGAACACCTGCACTTTCACGCCCAAATAACAAAACATCATTAGAATTAAAAATAAAATCAGTATATTTTTTTGATGATTTAGTGGTTAAAAGAATTAATCTATAATTTTTTTTTCTTATCCAAGAATAAAATGTATCCCAATCTACGTGTCTTTTAAAGTTAACGTGATGAATATAGTCCATACTCGATCTTTTAAATCTTTTATCATCAAATATATAACCAGTTGGCTCAATAATATCTATATCAACTCCTAAGCAAGCACCAAGTCGCATAATATTGCCGGTATTTTGAGGTATATCTGGTTCAAATAAAGCAATTCTCATAAAAAAATACTACATATATATATTAAAAAACAAAATTACTTTAATGGAGATACGTGTCAAGTTGACACAAAAAAAATGATAAATTTTCTTATTTTTAGGATATAAGAATTCTATCTTATGCAGAATTCTAACGAGCCCAAGAAATATAAAAATTCATTTCTGAATTGGATAGAATTTCGTCTTCCAATTATTTCTTACCTTGAAAAAGAATACAAAGACTATCCAATGCCAAAAAATTGTAATTATTTTTGGAGTTTTGGCGCATTAGCAACGATATTGCTTATCGTTTTAATTGTAAGTGGAATTTTCTTAGCAATGAATTACACCCCACATACTGATATGGCATTTAACAGTGTCGAAAGAATTATGCGAGATGTGGATTATGGATGGTTACTTAGATATTTGCATTCAAACGGAGCAGCATTCTTTTTTATAGTTGTTTATATTCATATTATGAGAGGTATGTATTACGGCTCATATAAATACCCTAGAGAATTGAATTGGATACTTGGTGTCTTTATTTTCCTTTTAATGATGGCAACAGCATTTTTAGGTTATACCCTTCCTTGGGGTCAAATGTCTTATTGGGGAGCTACCGTAATCACTAATTTGTTTAGTGCTATTCCAGTTATCGGAGATGGATTAAAAACTTGGATATTAGGAGATTATACAGTTGGTAATGCAACATTAAATCGTTTTTTTGCTCTTCACTATGTTTTACCATTTGTAATTTTAGGTGTTGTAGGTTTACATGTTGCAGCAGTTCATGTTCATGGTTCAAATAATCCTGCCGGTATAGATGCTAAGTCTAAAAATGACACAGTGAATTTTTTTCCCTATATGATTGTAAAAGATACATTAGCAGTATGCGTATTTGGTTTTGTAATTGCGGCGGTTATATTTTTTGGACCTAATCTAATGTCTGAAGTTGATAACTATATACCAGCTAACCCAATGGTCACTCCTAGCCATATTGTAGCTAATTGGTACTTAGCTCCATTTTATGCAATACTTAGGGCAGTACCAGATAAACTTGGTGGAGTATTATTGATGTTTTCAGCTATATTTATATTATTTTTCCTACCTTGGTTAGATACAGCAAAAACTAGAAGTTGTAATTACAGACCCATTTATAAATGGTTTATGATGTTGTTTTTTGTCAATTTTTTTGTTTTAGGATATGTAGGTATGAAACCTGCAGAAGGTACATATCTTTTAATTGCAAGAATTGGATTAGTTTATTATTTCGTTTTTTTATTAATTCTTACACCATACATAGGAAAAATAGAAAAACCTAATACTCTACCAGCCAGTATAAGTGATATTTTTTCAAATAAAAAAAATGAAAACAAAATTAATAGCCAAACAAATTAAATGAAAATAATTCTTTTTTTAATTTTTGCATTTTATAATTTAGCAGTTCTTGCAGCTGGAGGTGGGAAAGATATGCCGAATCACAAATGGTCTTTTGAAGGTATAACTGGGAAATTTGATAAGGCATCAATTCAAAGAGGATACAAGGTTTATAGAGAGGTTTGTGCAGGCTGCCACTCTATGAATTTATTATATTATAGAGATTTGATTGATATAGGTTTTTCTGTAGATGAAGTTAAGGCAATTGCAGCTGAATATGATGTTATAGATGGTCCAAATGATGAGGGAGAAATGTTTGAAAGGGCAGCAAAACCTTCAGATAATTTTGTTTCTCCATACTTAAATGAACAAGAGGCTCGTTTCAGTAATAATGGCTCTTATCCTCCAGATCTTTCAGTCATAACCAAAGCCAAAATTAATGGTCCAGATTACATATATAATCTTTTACTTGGCTATACTGATCCACCAGATGATTTTGAGTTAGGTGAGGGAATGTATTATAATAAATGGAAAGAAGGTTATCAAATCGCAATGGCTAAACCTTTAGATGAGGATTATGTGGAATATGATGATGGCACGGATAGCAGCTTAGAACAGTTAGCTAAAGATGTTACTACTTTTTTAGTATGGTCTGCAGAACCTGAATTGGAAGAAAGAAAAAAACTTGGAATTAAAGTACTTTTATTTTTTATAGTTGCTGGATTTCTTATATACTTGGTAAAAAATCGACTCTGGAAAGAAGTAAACTAAACATTAAATAAAAAGTGCATTATATCTCCATCTTTAACTATATAATCTTTTCCTTCT
>CEUZ01016088.1_pt1 | contig 16460 bp, 17 predicted proteins | sample 361511 | NCBI WGS metagenome assembly CEUZ01 (sample SAMEA2622822, study PRJEB7988) | marine metagenome | biome: marine biome (ENVO:00000447); feature: surface water layer (ENVO:00002042); material: "saline water (ENVO:00002010), including plankton (ENVO:xxxxxxxx)" | depth 5 m
TGTAATCAACAATATCGTCACCTGAAGAACAACTCCACAAGAGGACTGTAAAAACTAAGATTAAATAGCCTAATAAATTCTTCATATATCTCTCTAAAATGATTATTACTACTTGTTAAGGATAGGTAGATGATTCTAACCTGATTTCCAACTCTATTATCAACATTTTAAAATTCAACTGTCCTAATATATTAAGTTGCTCTTTTTATTAAATTGATCAATAATCGAACGACAATTAGACAATTTTTAGGGGGTAAAACATAATGTTTAATAAAGTATTAAAGTCTTTTCTAACCTTTTCGTTAGTGATAATTTTTTTCCCAACCTATTCAGTTAGTGTAGAAGCTGCTGAACTTGAGGAAGTAGTTGTAACAGCAAGGAAAAGAGAAGAAAACATTCAAGACACAGCTTTGTCAGTAAGTGCTTTGTCGGAAGCTGATGTTGCTGATAGGTTTCCTTCGGATATAAGAGACTTAGCAGGGGACTCACCTAGTTTGCTTATAGATGATCTACAACAAGGTCCAGGCAGTCCTACTGCTATTTTTATTAGAGGAATTGGGGTATCTGATGTTGAGAAAAATTTTGATCCCACAACTGGAGTTTATCTAGACGGTGTTTTTGTAGGGGCAAATTCTGGTGCCATGCTTAAAACTATTGATCTAGAAAGTGTTGAAATATTGAGGGGCCCACAAGGAACTTTATTCGGAAGAAACACTGTAGCTGGAGTAATTCATCTCACTAGGACTAAGCCCACAGGAGAGCAAGGTGGAAAAGTAAGGGTTGGTTATGGAGATTATGATACATCGACGGTTGAAGGCATATTTAACTTTGCTTTATCAGACAATGCTGCTGGAAAAGTAAGTATCACTAGAAGGGAGCAAGGAGAAGGATTTCTTACCAATTTAGTGGATGGTCAAGATTTAGGCCGTTCTGAGTATACTCAGGCTACCCTGAATATTTTACTCAACCCTCAAGATAATCTTGAGATAGAGGTTACACACACCACAGAAGAACAAGATCAAGATGCGCATACTGCACTTAACCTTGGTGGCGCAACAACTTGGTGGTGCGCAGCTTATGGTCAATGTTCACCTGGATTGGGTATTCCACAAAGTGGAGATAGGCACTCAGTTTATAACGATGAGGCAAATCGTAGAGATGCGTCTTTTGATACCGACACTAGTATTTTTGAGGTGGGCTACGATATATCAGATACGTTGAAATTTGATTATATTTTTGGGCATAAGACTACTGATGAAGAAGTCTATCAAGACTGGGATGGTACTCCTTTACCTCTATATCATACTTCGCGTCCTGCTTCTTATGAGCAGACAAGTCATGAATTTAGAATTACATCTGACTTAGATGGTCCTTACAATTACGTTGCTGGTGTTTATAAATGGGATTCTGAATACAGAATAGACTTGGTCAGTTTCATTGGTTTTTACGATTTATTTGGTGTAGTACCAAGAACAGATCCTCTTATAGTTATTCCTATAAATCAAACCACTCAACAAGAAACAGACTCAACGGCCTTTTTCTTTGAATTGGATTATGACCTAAGCGATGATTTGACTTTAACTTTAGGTGGAAGAAGTATCGATGAGGAAAAAAGATCTCAGGCTTGTGATGGAGGTTATCCAGCTTGTCCCAATCTAAATACGGATGCCAGTGCAGATTGGACTAAATTCACACCGAAGATTGCGCTTAAATATCAAGTTAATCAGGATGTTATGATGTATGGCCTTCACTCTCAAGGATATAGGAGTGGTGGTTTTAACGGCAGATGGGGGAGTTTAAATTCTGCAACAATACCCTACGATCCTGAGACGGTTACCAACACAGAATTTGGAATTAAAACAACTCTAAATGACAACAGAGTGCATTTTAATTTGACTGTGTTTTCAATGGACTATGAAGATAAACAAATTGACGTGGATGTAGTAGATGCATCTGCTGCTTTAGGTAGGTCTACGGTAGCTGCAAACGTGGCAGAAGCTACCTTCAAAGGATTGGAGCTTGAGCTGCATGCGCTCGTTAATGAAAACTTTTCTATTGATGCAAATCTAGGTACTTTAGATGCAGAATTTGGTGAATTTTTTGCAGATTTTACTGGCTCTGGTGTTGATGCTGATTACACTTATCTAGAGCCATTAAGAGCTCCTGACTTAACCTGGACTATAGGTGGAACTTACAACTTTCCAGATGTAGCTAGAGGAGAAACTTATATTAGAGCCAGTGCTCACCATATTGGTGAACATCATGTTTCTCAACTAAACACTCCTACCACTTTTAATGAAGATCAAACTTTGGTGGATTTTTCTGTAAACCGAGTTATAGATGATGCAAAAATAAGTGTGTTTGCTCGCAATTTAACTGATGAAGATGGTTTTACCGTTGGTTATGATGTTTTTGCAGGTGCTGCATGGAGTTATGCCATGGCAAGGGCTCCAAGAACTTGGGGTGTTGAAGTGACATACTCATTTTAAAATTTTAGTAGCTATTACATAAGGAGGAGGAAGAGATGAAAGTAGGAATGTTAATGGTCTTTCAGAATTTTAAAGATCAAATCACTGATACAGAGGCTTACCAGAGAGATATGCATATTGCTGATTTAGCAGAACCTTTAGGATTTGATGTCCTGGGTGCGGTTGAACACCATTTCAACAGTTATGCCATGGCCCCAGATGGAATGCAATTTCTGTCTTATATGGCAGGAAGAACTAAGACTATTGAATTGATGACTGGTGCTGTCATTCTTCCTTGGTGGGATTCACCCCTTAGAGTGACCGAAAAAATGATTCTTTTAGATCATTTATGCCAAGGAAGGGCACTTTTCGGAGTTGGTCATGGTCTTGCAAGACGCGAGTATGATGTGTTTGGTGTTGATATGGGGGAAGCCAGAGAACGCTTTGATGAGTCAGCAGAAATCATTATTAAAGGCCTGGAATCAGGTGTTGTCGAAGCCGATGGTAAGTTTTATAAACAACCACGAACTGAAGTAAGACCGGGTCCATTTGCAAGCTTTCAAGATCGTTTGTATTCAGTAGCTATGTCATCGCATTCAGTGCCTAAAGTAGCTGCTATGGGTGCAGTTATGATGTGTTTCGCTCAAAAACCTTGGGAAGAAATGACCGATCATTTTGGTACCTATCGTGACTTGTATAAAGAACACCATAATAAGCCTGCACCCCCTCCAATATGTGTTGACTTCCTTTGTTGTGATGAGAGTGGGGATCGTGCTGAAAAATTAGCACGAGAACATATGGCTAATTACTACGTCACAGTCATGGAACATTACGAGATGGCCAGTAATGTATTTGATAATGTTAAAGGCTACGATGATTATGCAAGTGGAGCAGAAGTCCTACGCGAAACTGGAATGGAAGCAGCAGGTGACGCATTTGTAGATGTCAATACCTGGGGAACACCTCAACAGATACTAGAGAAACTTGAAAGTAGAAAACGAGCTCTAGGAGATTTTGATCTTACTGTACAGATTAGTTACGGCGGTATGACATTAGAGAATGCTGAAAAAAGTATGCGACTTTTTGCTGAGAAAGTTCTTCCTGAAGTACAGTCATGGGCAAGAGTTGGGGAAAAAGCAGCTTAGATTGGAATTATGAAAGAATGTTCTTTCCTAATGTAGAGTAAGCTATAAACCCTATCTAAAGGCATATTTTGAGTTCGATAGCTAAAGTAGAAAGAGTTGTTAACGTACCCAAGGCGTATTTTTGGGGTAGGCTTCTAGACTTTGGCGACATAAAATCTTTTCTTCCTGAAAACATCGATCACGTTGAGTGTACTGGGAATGAAATTGGCTCATTAAGATACATAACTCTTGGAGAAATAACTGGTTATCCCGGAGAAGTAATAGAGAGACTGGAAGGGGTTTATGAAGATAATTTCTTTGTTTACTCAGTGATAGATAAAAGCTGTTTACCTTTTACAAATTACGTTTCATGTGTATCAGTAAAAGAGGTTTCTAATTCAGAATGTGAAGTATGTTGGTACAGTCATTGGAAAGCTGATGGATTAGGAGAAGAGGAAGTTAAAGCTATGTTAGAAGGTTTTTACGAACTTATTTTTTCTAACGCCGAAGAACAATTTTCAGATTAATGTTAGGGCTAGTTAGGAACTTCAGTAGTTTTTTTATAAAAATTTATTAATTAATAAGGAATACAGACTAGGAGAGAGATATGAGTAATTACCGTTTTCCTGAAGGGGGCGCAATAGTTTTCGGTGGTTCTGGTGGATTGGGCACTGGAGTAGTTGAGTTATTAGCAGATTGTGGAGCTAATGTTGCTTTCACTTATTTAACTAACGAAGAAGCAGCCAAGAACAACTTGGAGAGCATAGAAAAAAAGGGTGTTGAAGGAATGATTCAGAAAGTAGATCTTCTAGACCTTGAATCAACCATTTCTTTTGCCAATGAAGCTAAAGAGAAGTTTGGCAAAATTCATTCTGTTATTTTTGCAACCGGTCCATTTCTAAATATCTTACCAATTATGGATGCTAATCCAGAGGATGTTTACTCCACATTGGATACTGATATAAAAGGTTTTTACCACGTTGTTAAGGCTACAGTTCCTCTATTACGTGAAGGTGGGGGATCACTAACAGCCTTAACTACAGCCGCTATCCATAAATACATAAGCACAGATGGGCTGTCTTCAGTTCCTAAGGCCGGTGTTCAACATTTATGCACTGCAATTGCCAGAGAGGAAGGTGAACATGGAATTCGAGCTAATTGCGTAGCCGTTGGGTTAATTGCAGTGGGTTTGTCTCAAGAAATAGAATCACCTCCAGGAGGTATTCTGGACCAGTGGATGCAACAGGTACCGCTGAATAGACCTGGAGCTCCGGAAGAATTATTTGATGTCGTGGTATTTTTAGCTTCTGAAAATGCTGGTTATATCAGTGGTCAGTCAGTTCCTGTAGACGGTGGTTACTCAGCTTAATCATTGGAATTTAAAGAAAAAAGAATTCTAGTTGTAGGTGGTAGCAGTGGCATCGGGAGAGGGATTGCCAAATGCTTTTTAGACTTGGATGCAGAGGTTTGTATTACGGGAACAAAAAAGGACATAAAGGATTATGGTATAGAGGATATTGTTTCTCAAAAGTCCGAATATTTACAACTTGACTTACTGGAACCTCAAGCACTCAATAATGTAGTTGTTCCTTTTGATTCACTTGATGTTTTAGTCTGTTCTCAAGGAATTGTGCACTACAAACGAAAGGAATTTGAAATGGAAGTGTTCCGCGAGGTTCTGGACTTGAACCTAACATCAATGATGGCCTGCTGCCAAAAATTTAAGCCTCTAATGACAAATGCTGGTGCAAACATCATGTTGCTTGGATCCGGAGCTAGTTACAATGCAACCAGAGGTAACCCTGCCTATTCAGCATCTAAAGGAGGAATTTTAACTCTACTGAAAACTTTAGCTGAAGCGTGGGCCAGAGAAGGTATTAGGGTAAATGGTATTGCCCCAGGCTTTGTCGCAACGAAACTGACTGAAGTGACTTTCAAGGATAAGAACAGGTACCAGTCTTCTTTAAAAAGCATACCACTGGCAAGGTGGGGAGAAGCAGAAGATATTGGTCATACAGCCTGCTTTCTTGCAAGCTCAAAAGCCAGTTATATCACGGGTCAAATGATTACAGTTGATGGGGGTTTGGGTTTATCATAGATTTAAAATTTAAGTTAAGGAGTTGATATGAGTTCAAAAGAAAATGAGATAGTTATTCAACATCAGAAAGACTTGTTGGAGGTCTTCGGTTCAGTGTTGGATGAGAGAATTGGCATGAAACACTCTCGTTACGTTATAGATGATTATTTTAGTGCCGATGAATCTATTAAGCCTTGTTGTGGAGCTGTACCCGTTAGTGCTGAGGGCATCTATGCTCTCTGGATCACAGCGGAAGGTGCTGATCCCAATAAACGTATTCTTTATTTGCATGGAGGAGGGTACATTTTAGGATCTGTTAGAGGTTATCAAGGCTTAGCCAGTTATCTTTCTCGTGCAACCGGGGCCAGCGTATTATTAATAGATTATAGTTTAGCCCCTGAAAATAAGTTTCCAGCTGGCATCGAGGATGTAAAGACAGCATTTAACTGGATGTTGGAGAACGGGCCTGATGGGGTCGCTTCAGCTAACAAAACTTATATTTCAGGTGATTCTGCCGGAGGAGGTTTATCTTTGGCGTCCACTTTAGCGATGAGAGATCAGGGGCTGACCCTTCCCGATGGAGTGATAGCTTTATCCCCTTGGACCGAACTTGAGCCGACCTCAACTTCTTTTGAAGAAAATAGTGAGAGTGATCCATTCTTGTCTAGAGAAGGGATTACAGGAATGGCCGACGCTTATGTAAATTCTCCAGAAGACAAAACCAATCCCCTTGCTTCACCTTTGTTCGGATCTTTTAAGGGTTTTCCTGATTTGTTAATCCAAGTTGGGAGCAGAGAAATGTTGCTTGACGATGCCAAAAGAGTAGCGCAGAAAGCTGAGGAAGAAGGTTGTAAAGTGGACCTACAGGTGTGGGAAGATATGGTTCATGTTTGGCAGGGCTACGCACCTTTTTTACCGGAAGCCGTAGAGGCCTTAGAAGCGATAGGAAATTTTGTAAATGGGGACTAGTAGCAGACTCAAGGACAAGGTAGCTTTAATATCAGGAGCTGCGAGTGGTATAGGCGCGGCGCATGCGAAAGTCTTTGCTTCCGAGGGGGCCAAAGTGGTCATCGCTGATATTCAAGAAGATAAAGCCAGTGAAGTTTTAAATACAATTACCGAGTCAGACGGTGAGGCGATCTTTATCAATCTAGACGTAACGGATAAGAATGCTTGGAAAGGCTGTGTAACGGAGGCACTTAAGGCTTACGGAAAGCTTGATATCCTCATTAATAACGCAGGTATTTTTCATCCTGGTGGTTTAGAAGAAGAAACCGAAGAAGGCTGGCAGAAAATAATGGATATCAACCTCAAAGGAGTATTTCTTGGTATGAAAGCTTGTATCGAAGAATTAAAAAAGACAGGTAATGCTTCGATAGTAAATATTTCTTCGCTTTATGGCATTAAAGGAGCACCGGGATCTATTTCTTACAACGTTTCAAAAGCAGGAGTTCATTTGGCAACCAAAGCGGCTGCTTTGGAATACGCAAGACTGGGAGTACGTATAAATTCTATTCACCCAGGTCAAATTATTACGCCAATAATAGCTAACCTTACGCCAGAACAAGATTCAGCTATTAAGGAATCAATTCCAATGGGTAGGTCAGGCCAACCTGAAGAGGTTGCTTATACCTCCCTATTTTTATGCTCCGAAGAAGCTAGCTATATCACTGGCGCTCAGATATTAGTCGATGGAGGCTGGGGAGCAGGTTAAAATTTTATTCTAGATATTTCTTTTGAATACTAGAAAAATCTAAGTCCTCATATCCTTGACTGATTAAGTCTTGATACAGCTTTCTTGCTAGGTCACCCATAGGAGTTTCAGAGTTTGTACTCTCAGATGCTTCTTTAGCTAGACCCAGATCTTTAACCATTAGCTTATTAAGGAAACCGCCTTCATAGTTTCTACTTGCTGGAGCTGTGGACATCACTCCTGGGTATGGATTGTAAACTTCTAGAGACCAGTTCCCCCCAGAACTCTTCCGCATTATTTCTGAAAGTACACTTGCATCAAGTCCATTTTTAACCCCCAAAGCAATTGCTTCAGCTGTTCCACACATATGAATAGCCAAGAGCATATTATTACAAACCTTTGCAACTTGACCGGCTCCATTACTCCCTGCATGAAAAATATTACTACCCATTTTTTCTAATAGGGGCCTCGCTCTTTCCACATTGTTTTCTGCGCCACCAACTATGAAAGAAAGTGTGCTTTCTTGAGCACCTACAACACCACCGGACACCGGTGCGTCAATCATAGAAAGGTCTAGGTCTTTAGCTTGGTTGGCTACTTTTATCGCTGAGTCAGGAGCAATAGTTGAGCAATCAATTATAAGCACATTTTTATCTAAATTAGATAGTACTCCGTCTTCTCCTAGATATAACGATTCAACATGCTCACTGGCTGGTAGCATGCTTATAAGAGCATCTACATTTTCTAAAGTTGAAACTGCATCTTTAGCAATTTGTATTCCATTTCGTTCAGCTTTCTTTTTAGCCTCTTTAATTAAATCAAATCCAATTACATCAAACCCTGCTTTCACAAGGTTGGTAGCCATAGGCTCGCCCATATTGCCTAAACCTATAAAACCTATTTTTTTCATACTTCTTTTCCTTTTCTAATTTTCTAAGTCATCAAGGGGGTTTTTATCCCAAGCCGGTTCCATATGCTCTTCTATCCATCCTCTTGGAAGGTCATGAATGTCAGCATAACTCCATTTAGGTTGATTATCCTTTTCTATGATGACAGCCCTAATACCTTCAGTGAAGTCTGGATGTCTCGTAACCTGTATAGCCAAATCTAATTCAAATTTAAATACTTCCTTTAAGTTTTTACTTTTTTCAAAATTACTTTGTTCCCAGATGATATGAGCAGAAGTAGGACATCCGTTTGCTAGTCCTTTAATGCCCTTACTGAACCATTCATCTTGAGTAGAGTTGGTCAATATTTTTTTTGTTATGTCTAAAAGGTTATCTGCACTCATTAATGCTTGAACTGATTCTAACCTGGTCTCAAGTTGAGATTCAGGAAATCCTTCTTTTGAAAGAGGCTTCTCGGTAAAATTTTGAATGAATAAATCTAGTATTTCAGAGTTTTTTTGAAGATCATCAGACCAGTCAAGTGTAGTAATTTCTTTTTCAAAAGAATCTTTAACCTCTACGGATATGTAGTTATTGGTCAGACCCACCAATTGAGTGTCAGCTGCATTGAGTTGGGTAGCAGTAAGCATCATGTATAGCCCAACGTTTTTAGGTAACTTGTCCATGAAGTAGGTGAAGCCTACATCAGGAAATAAACCTACTCCTATTTCTGGCATAGCAAAACGAGTCCTTTCTGTACTGAATCTGTAGTCACAACCAAGCATTAGTCCGACACCTCCACCCATGGTAATTCCATCCACCCAACAAATTATGGGTTTTGAGTATTTATGTATTTTGTAATCCAATCTGTACTCTCTTTCAAAAAAAGCTTCTGCAAAAGGATTAGGCCCCCCGGGACTTTGAACCATTGACTCATACAGGGCACGAATGTCTCCTCCGGCACAGAATGCTTTGTCTCCAGCTCCCTCTAGGATTACTGCAACTATGTTTTTATCTTTTTCCCATTTGCTTAATTGAGAGTGAATAATATCCACCATTGAAAGAGTGAGAGAGTTAAGTGTTTCTTCAGAATTTAAAGTGATATGACCTATCTTCGAACCGTTTCTAGTTTCTAGTTCTTTGACTAAGACTAAATCTATATCAGGCATTTTTCCATTTAGGAGATCTCTTTTCAATAAAAGCAGTTACTCCTTCTGCTTGATCTTTACTATCAAATAAATCAACAAATGGATCTCTTTCATAACCATAACTATCCGTCGAAGTTCTGGCTGCATGGATTAACTTCTTGCAAGCTGCAACGCTAATAGGGCTTTGCTTATTAGCTTGCGTAGCTAATTCCGATGCCCGTTCAAGACTGACTCCACTTTCTACAACTTCTTCAACCAAGCCTATTGAAAGAGCTTTATTTGCACTCACTTGCTCACCACCTAAAATCATTTTTTTGGCCCAACCTTCTCCAACTAACCTTGGAAGTTGATGAGTTCCGCCTCCACATGGCAGCAGTCCTACTTTAGGTTCTGGTAATGCCAACTGAGCTTGTTCTTCAGCTATTCTAATGTCGCAAGCCAAAGCGCATTCAAGTCCTCCACCCATTGCATAACCATTAATAGCAGCAATGGAAAACCCTCTAAAACTGCTGAGGGCCTTAAATGCGATAGAAAATGCATCGCCCATATCAGCAGCAGCCGTTTTCCCTCCTTCATGAAATACTTTTAAGTCAGCCCCGGCTGAGAAAAATTTTTCCCCTTCACCTGTGACAATCAAGCTGTAGATGTCCTTATTCTTGTTTAGTTTATCTATTGATTCTCTTAGATACCCCAAGCTTTCTAAATCCCAGGTATTAGCTGGAGGATTATTTATGGTTATTAATGCTGTGTTATCTTTTGTTGTTATCTTTAATTTTTCAGACATAATTTTTCTTTTATTGAATAATTTCAGTTGCGTTTTCTATAAGCATTCTTCTACCAATAATCATCCGCATGATTTCATTGGTACCTTCTAAGATTTGGTGAACACGGACATCTCTAACATACCTTTCCAAAGGGAATTCTTGTAAATACCCATAACCACCAAATATTTGAAGAGCCTCATTGCAAACATTAAATCCTACGTCTGTTGCAAACCTTTTTGCCATAGCTGAGTAAACAGTAGCTTCAGGATGTTTAGAATCTATTTTACTTGCAGCTAGTCTTACAAAATGCCTTGCAGCAACTAATTCAGTAGTCATATCAGCTAACTTAAATTGCAGTGCTTGGAAGTCACTTAACTTTTTTCCGAATTGTTCCCTTTCGTTCATGTATTTTTGAGCTGCTTCTAGAGCTGCTTGCGCGGTTCCAACAGAACAAGTAGCGATATTTATTCTTCCTCCATCCAGTCCTTGCATAGCAATCATGAAACCTTGACCTTCTTCCCCTATAAGACAAGAAGCAGGGATTTCTACATCACTTAAACTAATGACCCTAGTAGGTTGGTTTTTCCAACCCATTTTCTCTTCCTTTTTTCCGTACTCAATCCCTTTGGTGTCAGCCGGTAGAAGAAAACAAGAAATACCCGCAGGACCTTCTTTGCCTGTTCTGGCCATCAACACAAGGCAGTCAGTTTCACCAGCACCAGAAATAAAAGATTTACTGCCATTTAAGATATAGTTATCACCTTTTTTCACAGCGGTTGTTTTTAACGAAGCTGAATCGGAACCTGATCCTGGTTCAGTTAAACAGTAAGAAGCTAATTTTTGACCGGAACACAAAGCTGGGCACCACTCGTCTTTAAGTTCAATGGAACCATATTCACTCACCATCCAAAGGGCCATGTTATGTATAGTTATAAATGCTGTTGTGCTTGTACAGCCTGCAGAAAGTTGTTCAATAATAATACTTGAATCTAGTCTACCCAGTCCCATTCCTCCATTTTCTTCCGAAACATAAAGAGAACAAAAGCCAAGATCTCCTGCTTTTTTTATTATTTCAACCGGAAATTTACCTTTTGCATCCCATTCTCCGGCATTAGGAGCAAATTCTTTTAATGAGAAGTCTTTAGCTATTCTTTGAAAAGCTCGTTGGTCTTCTGAGAGATCAAAACTCATATTATTATTCCAACTTGATGGTTAGATTTGCACCTTCACTGTCTTCTCCTTGAAACCAACGTTCCGTTACAGTTTTAGTTTCTGTATAGAAACGCACAGCTTGTTTTCCATAAGCATGTAGATCACCGTAGAAAGAACCTTTCCATCCAGTAAAAGAAAAGAAGGGTAGAGGGACTGGGATAGGTATATTAATGCCAACTTGTCCAACCTCAACTTCATGCCTGTATTTTCTGGCTGTTCTTCCTGACGCAGTGAAAATAGAAGTTCCATTTCCATAAGGATTGGAGTTAACAAGACTTATAGCTTCCTCAAGGGTGTCCACATTAGTGGTTAATAAGACGGGTCCAAAAATTTCAGTTTTGTAAATTGATGATTCTGTGGGTACATCAGTAAAAAGAGTTGGACCTATCCAGTTGCCTTCTGGGAATTCTTTGACTTCACAACTGCTTCCATCAAGAATACAGTTTGCCTCTGATTTACCAGTTTTAATTAAAGACAAGACTCTTTCCTTAGCGGCTTTACTAATGAGAGGTCCAAAACCTGAAGTGGGTGAATCCCAAGGTCCAGGTACTACCTTTTTCATCTCTTCTTTAAGATCTTCAATCCATTCTTTAGATTGCCCCACAAAAATTGCCACACTAATAGCCATGCATCTTTGTCCAGCAGCGCCGACTGATGCTCCAACTAAATTTTCTACAGTTCTTTGTTTATCCGCATCAGGCATTACAACCATGTGGTTTTTGGCCCCTGCAAATGCTTGAACTCTTTTTAAGTTTTCTGTTCCAGTTTTGTAAACATGTTGGCCAACTGGCACCGAACCCACAAAAGAAATTGCTTTGATCTCAGGATGAGTCAGTATGTGATCTACCTGTTCTTTATCGCCATGTATGACTTGCAAAATCCCCTTAGGGGCTCCCGCTTCAACAAATAACTCAGCCAACCTGTTTGGTGTCATCGGATCCTGTTCACTGGGCTTTAATATAAAAGTGTTACCGCAAGCTATTGCCAAAGGGAACATCCATAAAGGGATCATGGCTGGAAAATTAAAAGGGGTAATGCCTGCACAAACCCCTAGAGGTTGCGTGTAACTATAGGAATCTATTTCTCTGGCTACATTTTCCAAGGTTTCTCCCATTAAAAGGCTAGGGATGTTTGCTGCTTGCTCAACAACTTCTATTCCTCTCCAAACATCTCCCTTTGCATCTTCCAACGTTTTTCCATTTTCTTGACTTAAAATTTCAGCAAGTTCTTCCTGATGTTCTTTTAGCAGAGCTTGATAAGCCATCATCAATCTAGCCCTTTCAGGAGGCGGTGTTTCCTTCCAAGTTAGAAAAGCATTAGAAGCACTTGAAACCGCTTGTTCTATTTCTTCTTTGGTTGCACAGGGTACCTGACAGAGAATTTCTTGAGACAGAGGATTGGTTACTTCTAAAGTCTTCTTAGATTTACTCTCTACAAATTCTCCATCTAAAAATAAAGGTAAGTTGGTAGCCATAAGTAATTCTAATACTTTTAAGAAAAACTATTCAAAAAATTTCTATCCTAAATGCCCTGAGGAGGTAAGGTAATTTATTCTACTAATTCAAGGACAGTACCATCGGGATCCTTAAAACAAACAAAACGTGTTTCTGGTTGACCCTCTAATTTGACGGTAGCTGGATCTGAAAGGAATTCAACGCCTTGCGATTTAAGAAAGGTTACATCCGAGTCCAGGTCATCTGTGGCCAAAGCAATTCTCGCTATGCCTAAATGATAGAGATGGGGGTAGGGTGGTTTACTATCTGAGGGTTCTTGCCATTCGAGTAGATCAATCATAAAAGGAGTTTCTGAGTTTACAAGCATCAATAAAGCGCCTTTGACTGTGTAGGGCGGCATACCTACGGCTGCTGCTACTTCCTTCGTATTTTTAGCAGGAACTTCGAAAACTTTTTGGAAACCTAATAGTTCGTAGAACTTCACTGATCGGTCAAAATTACTGCAGTTGATGTTCACATGAACTAACCCCTTCACATTCATCCTGATATGTCTCCTGCAGTGGCACCATTATCTATCACCAGTTCCGCTCCATTGATGTGCTTAGATTCATCGGAAGCAAGAAACAAGACCAAATTTGCAACATCCAAGGGTTCTCCAATACCCATCGCTTTGCGTGTTGCTTCAGGGTCATCCTGCTCCATTAACTTAATACCTGCAAGGGTTTCAAGGGCATTGTCTACCATGGGAGTAAATATGCTACCTGGGTGTATCGAGTTACATCGGATGTTATTTTTCTGTTCTTGGCAATGCATAGCGATTGATTTGGTCATGGATCTAATACCGCCTTTAGCAGCCGTGTAAGCAAGATAAGGAGATAAGCCAACCAAAGCGGTTGTGGATGACATGTTAATTATTGAACCTCCACCAGATTTTGACATTTCTGGAATAGCAGCGCGACAACCAAAAAAAACACTATCAAGATTAACTTTTAATATGTCATGCCATTGATCAGTGGTCGTAGATTCTATATTTCCTATAGGAGCAATCCCAGCATTGTTAACAAGAACATCCAATTTACCAAACTCTGATATAGTCGCTTTCATTAACTCTGACCATGAATTTTCTTGACTTACATCTTGTTCAAAAAACAAAGCTTCATTTTTACAATCTTTAGCAACAAGCTCACCTTCTTGAACGTTAATGTCTGTTAATACTAACTTTGCCCCTTCATCTGACAAACGTATAGCGTCAGCTTTGCCTAAGCCAGAAGCGGCTCCAGTGATTATGGCTACTTTATTTGATAGGCGGCCCATGCAATTGTTATTCTACTTTTAAACAAAAATTAATTTGATTCCAACTCCAACCTCGCTCCATTAATAGCATTGGAATACATGTTAAAAGCTAATGTTTTAGCTTGCGATTCCTCAATGCCTCTGGGTTCAAATGTTCCAGTCCATTCCACAGTAGTAGTGTTGTCTTCATTTTTAAGAAGTTGTACCGACGCAGAATAATTTAAAAAAGGTAAGGGGTTGTCTTCATTAATTATGGAGTAACCATAATTTTTTGCTTCAGAGTCATAATAATCTAACCGTTCTACTACAGTTCCAATTGACAATTGAATGGATCGGATCATACCCACTCCCTCTCCATTGTATTCAACAGATTCAATACCTGCTCCCGGTTTAAGACCAGCAAAGTTACCTAACTTTGACCAAACAAGCTCTACTGGAGAGTTTATTTTCTCTACAACTTTAGATTCAGTCATTCCTTAAAAGCCTCTCTTTATGGTGTTTAAAGTAACTTATCTATCTTGAAATTTTATATCCTTGCTGTTCAAGCACAAATCTATCTTCAGACAGGTTTCCAATTCTTTCAACTTGGCCCTCGTCATTAAAAACAAATCGAGTAACGGTATAAGCTTCAAAGGGTAAACCCGAGTTGTTGTCTGTATCTTTAGCCCAGTGTAATACGTACACAATGTTATCTTTACTTACAACTTCAACAATATTAGCTTCATCAGGTTTCCAATCTTCTGCCAAAGCAGTATTCATATTCCTTAGAACCTGTTCTTTAGTGTAGGTTGAAGATATTACTCCCCTGGCAACACTTATATTCTGTCTTTTGCCATCTCTTTGTATCACTGCTTTAACTTCTTCACCCGGCTTTCCCCTAAAGTTAAGTTTATCCATATTACGTTCATTAACTCTGACATTATTTACTGAAAGAAAGCTATCGCCTACTTTTAGAACCTTTGAAGCAGGGCTATTAGGCATAATGCCAGTAACCACCATGGTTCCTGGTTCAGCATTTGGGTTATACATAAAACCAAATCCCACGTATCTGCCTGGTACGTTTACACCATCTGTTGCCATATGTTTTGTTACAAAGTCTATAGCTTCTTGTTTTCCGGTATGACCAGCTTTAATCCAAGCTTCAGCTACTGACTCCGCTGTATTTTCATGATGCATTGAAAAAAGAGAACCACTTAAAAATACCAGACTCCCTAAAATTATTGTTTGTATTAATTTCATTTTTATCCTCAAAAATATTATCGAAGATAGATATTAATCTAATAAGTCTTTCTTCCACAAGTTAGTTTCTTTTAGTAAGCAACCCTAAAGCATCAGTTGTAGTAAAATATAAGAAACATGAGATTTAAGACTATGAGAAGTTTATTTATATTAGTTACTTTGGTTTTTAGTGGAACTTTCTTAGCTGCGGGCACTATGCAATGCGATTTTGATAGCGCACTCGGTGAATCACTGGATGAAAAAATATCGGCTTTAAGAGAAAAAACTTTTGCTCTATGCCTAAAGTGTGAAGGCAATTCTTGTAAGATGAATATTTTCAAGCCTGAATCCGATCCAGATTTAGAAGAGAAGCGACTAGGAGCAACTGCCTTGTGTAAAAGGGTTTTTTGCACTCCTAAAAAGATACGCAAGATACAAGGAGAAGAAATACCTGCTGACCTACCCATTGGAAAATCTAGATTTGAGTTCTCTTATAAGATTTCTGAAAAAGGCAGGGTACGTAATATTGAAATAACTTCGTTAGAAGGGGTTATGAACCGAAGAGAGGCTTATCGATGGACTACAGGACTTACCAAAAGAGTGATCTATTTACCCGTAAAGGTAAATGGTAAAACTTATGAGATCAGTAACCTATCAACAGTTTTATTTGTCAATACAGGGGTTTTTGATGGAGGCTAACTAGGCTGTTAACAAAGCAAGCCTATTGTGGAGTTCGGAAAGATAATCCGGCGGCTCTTTAAATTCTTTACCTTTTTTTGTTAAAACTTCTAGAGCTTTTTCAGTTTCCTCTTTCTGCTTAGCTATTATTTCTTCCGTGTAAATAATTTTTGCAATTACACTAGCCTTCGCGTAATCATACTTAATTCTTACATCGGTTTTTTCTGTTTTACCTTTGCCTACACGCACAGATTTCCCTTCAATAAAAAAGTACCAAGATGCAATACCACTACAATCAATTTCTTTAGGGGCATCTGTGAATGTTTCATTGACACTGAAAGAAACTCCTTCTTCACCAAATTGAGAGACCAAATCATTTAAGATAATTTCTGCCTGATCTACCCATTCATTACTCACAAAATTAAATTTAGTTTGCTTATCATT
>CEUZ01242228.1_pt1 | contig 16438 bp, 18 predicted proteins | sample 361511 | NCBI WGS metagenome assembly CEUZ01 (sample SAMEA2622822, study PRJEB7988) | marine metagenome | biome: marine biome (ENVO:00000447); feature: surface water layer (ENVO:00002042); material: "saline water (ENVO:00002010), including plankton (ENVO:xxxxxxxx)" | depth 5 m
CTTGCCTAACCATCAAGCGTGATAAAAAAATTTAAAATAGAGTTAATCATTTTAAGTGTTTTAATTCTTAATATTTTTATATCTTATAATATTGACATAGGATTTTATAATTATTTTAAAAATTATGAAAGTTCGCTTCAAAAAATTTATTTAAAAGAATTTTTTATTCAAATAACAACCTTGGGGGACTCTTTATGGTACTTTGTTTTTTCAATTATATTTATTTTTATTGGGCTTATCTTAAGAGGAAATGATCATTTTAAAAAATATAAGAATATTTTAAACATCAACCTAAGTTTCAATTTTTATTTATTTGTTTCGGTTTTAATTACAGGGTTGCTGACCCAATTGTTAAAACATATAGTGGGTAGACCAAGACCTAACTATACAAACTTAAATGATAATGTGGGTTTTGAATTTTTTAGTTTGGGTTCTGAATTTCATTCTTTTCCATCTGGTCATACCTCAACAATTTTTTCTGTAGCATTGGTTTTGTTGTTTTTTTTTCCTAAATCAAAATACATAGTTCTATTTTTTGCATCTATAATTGCTTTTAGCAGAGTTGTTGTTGGGGCTCATTTTTTTACAGATGTTTTGGGTGGGATAGTTGTTGCCTATTTGGGTGTAAAGATCACAAAATTTATTTTTGAAAAAATTAATTTTGGACATTTAAATAAAAACAAAAAAGAGGTTGTAAAATTGTTAAATAAAAAGAATTATTTTTTATATTTTTTTATATTTTTTTTAATTATTTTTATAACTATTGCTCCATCTCTTGATCTTTTTGTAAGCGGCTTTTTTTATTTTGGAGAAAGTCAGTTTTTGCTTCAAAGTTATTATGATGTTACGGTTTTTTTTAGAAAAGTGATTTTAAGGGGAATAATAGTTTATATTCTTTTAATTCCTATTTTGTGTCTTTTTCTTCCTTTAGGTCAGTTATATTTTAATCATAAGTTTAATATTAAAGAAATAATTTTTTTGTGGGTTTCCAGTCTTTTAAACTGGTTAATAGTTATAAACTTATTATTAAAAAATATTTGGGGAAGGGCTAGGCCTGGCGACACGCTGCAGTTAGGGGGGAAAGAAAACTTTACTCCTTGGTTCCAGTATTCTGATGCATGTAACACTAATTGTTCTTTTGTTTCAGGAGATGCTTCGATTGGATTTTCTATAATAGTTTTATATTTTATAACAAAAAAAGAAGTTTATTTTTGGTTATCTTTATTGTTTGGCTCTTTATTGGGTCTTGTAAGAATAATGGAGGGGGGACATTTTTTAAGTGATGTAGTAATGTCTTCTTTGATAATTTTCATTTTTTATTATTATCAAATTAAATATTTTAATAAAAATGTCTAAAAACAACAGCCTTTTACTTTTTTTGTGTTTTTTCTTTTTTTTGTTTAAAATTTTTTCAATAAAAGTTACTAATTTTGATTTTTTTGGAGATGAGGTACAATATTGGCTTTGGTCTAGAAATCTTGATCTTGGTTACTATTCGAAACCACCTTTGTTGCCTTGGGTCATAGCAGCAGCAACATCTGTTTTTGGAAATGCTTTTTTTACAATAAAAATGATTTCAGTCACATTATATTGTTTTACAGCAATAATTATTTATTTAATTTCTAACAAACTAGCGCCCGATAAAGACCTGGCCTTTTTATCTGCAGGCACTTTTTTTTTAATTCCGGCCGTGTCTGTTTCATCCTATATAATTTCAACTGACATTCTTTTAGTTTTGTTTTGGTCATTATCAATTTTACAAATACTGGTTATTAAAGAAAGCCAAAAAAAATTAAATTTTGTTTTGTTGGGTGTTTTTGTTGGTTTAGCTTTTCTGGCTAAATACGCTGCTATCTATTTTATTATATGTTTGGCATTTTTTATAATTTACAAAGATGGTAGGGCGATGTTTTTTAAAAACAGGCTTTATCCTTTTATTTTTATTTTATCTTTTGTTTTGGTTGTGGCTCCAAATATTGTTTGGAATTCTAATAATGGATGGCAAACATTTGGTCATACCGCCGACAATGCTGGCTTAGAAAGAATGGGTGCAAATTTTTTTAACACATTTGTGTTCTTTTTTAGTCAAATTTTAATGATCGGGCCTCTGATTTTTATTTTTTTCTTATTTTTCATTAAGAGTATAAGGTTTGATTTTAATACAAGACTCCTTTTATCTTTCTCTCTTCCGGTTTTTTTAATAGTTTTGTTGGAAAGTTTTTTGGTAAGAGCTAATGCTAATTGGGCTGCTGTATCCTTGGTTGCATTTTTAATTCTTTTTGTTCATTTGGTTTATAAATTTAATAAAAAATTACTTTTGTTTAACAATATTTTAAATTTTATTTTGGGAGTTTTCTTGTTTTTTTTAATAGCAACCACCTCAACAATGGCCCCCTTTGATAGAATAAGGGGCATTTCATCTTTCGCAGATTATCTAGAAAGCAAAAATGATAAAAAAATAAAAACTTTTGTTATTAGTGATAGGTTGTTGTTTTCAAATCTAAGTTATATTTATAAAGACAAAAACATAAAAATATATACGCCCCACGCCCCTCATTCTAAGATTTCTCACCACTTTCAAAATCATAAAAACTTACCGGAAGATTTTAATAAAAGTTTTATTTTTATCGGTTATTTGGAGCAGTTAAATTATTTACAAAATAATTTTGATTTTAATTTAATTGAAAAGAAAAGAGTAGTTTTCTTAAATGAACAATTAGAAATATATGAGATATTTTTTTAGCTTTATTGTACTTTTTTTAATTTTTTTTAATTTTTCTTTATATGCAAAAGAATATAGGGCTGAATACATCATAGAGGTTGGGGGAATTGATATTGGTAAATTATATTGGGAAATAAGCATAAAAGGAAAAAAATATAGCGCTATATTAAAATTAAAAGACAAGGGTTTGTTTTCAGGAATGTATAAGTTTGATGGAGATTATAGGTCTTATGGTGCCTTTATAAATAAAGGTTTTTATCCAAAAAAATACGAGCAAGTTTGGGAAACCAGAAAGAAGAAAAGGGTTGTTAAACTTTCCTTTAAAAACAATTTCATAGAAAAGCTTTCAATTAACCCTAAAGAAGAAGAGGGGGCAAGAGTAAGTTTTAAGGAGCTAGAGAAATATTCTGACCCCGTTTCGTCTTTTTTAAAAATATTAAACGGCGAAAAATCTTCAAAAACCATTGACGGAAGAAGATTATATACAATGGTAGTAAATGATGAAACCAAAGAAGATGGGAAAAAAATTAAAAAAATTTTGATAAAGGATTATGTAAATATTTGGGCAGATCACAAAAGAAATGACCTAAAATATATTGAAATATTTCAAAACAAAGGTTTGGATTTTCAAATGCCTGAAGAAATAAAAATAAAAATGAAAGGAATAAAGTTTAGTCTTTCTAAGGTTTAGGATTTGTTTTTCCTTAAATACACAAAAAAAGCCCCGTCTCCTCCGTGCTCTATACCTGCCTGCTGAACGTTTAATATTTTGTTGCTTACATTGTTTAATTGTGTCCAGTTTAAAAAGTTGCTGCGTATTTTTCCATAATAAAGTTTTTTTTCTGAGCTCTCGTTATCTTGAATTTTTTTCATTCCCTTTCCTGTTATAAACAATAAACATCTTTGGTTGTTATAAAAAAAATAATTGACTGTATTTAAAAAAATTTCTTTTGCCTCATCCAAAGAATATCCATGAAGATCAATTTTTCTGTCGATCTTAATTTTCCCTTTTTTTAGTTTTTTGTTCGTTTTGTTTTCTTCAATTATTAATTTCTTTGTTGTTTTAGGCTTTTCCTCTTTTGTGATGTGTTTTTTTGAGCGTTTTGTTATTGCTTTTTCTGTTTTTGTTGTTTTTTTTTGGATTGTGTTTTTGTTAAGGATTTTGTCGCTTTTTTTAAGTGGTTTAACGCCTATTAGTGATTTAATAAATATGTCTTCATCTTTTTCAGAGCTCATAACAGCCTTATTCCAAAAAATTTTTTATATGGCCGTTTATCCTGTTAGGTGTTTGTTTGTACCAAAGACTATCTAACATTTCTAAAGACGCCATATGAATTTCTTTTCTTTTTAAGTGTTTATTAAATTTTTTAAATTGAAGTGTTTTTTTTATTCCAAGTTGAAAAATCATTTCAATAATGACATTTTCTATATTTTTGGAAAACCTAAACTTAGAATATTTTTTTTTAAAATCAACAAAGGCTTGTTTAAAATCCTCCTCAAATAAGTGTGATAAATGTTTTTTTGTATATTTTTTGTTTATTTTAATTTTGTCTTTTTTTTTAATAAGATGGCCATAACCGATTGTTAGGTTTCCAATTTGGTCTTTATAGGAGGTATTCCGAAAGCCCTCGTTCTTTTTAATTCTTGATTTTAGTTTCTGAATATTGTCCAATTTAAGTTGAAGATAAAAGCCAGTTTGGGTCTTTAGAGTTTATTGGTTTTTCAAACGTCCATATATCTTGTTTTTTAATAACAGTGCTTTCGTCATTATCTTTAAATTGTTCACTATCAAACTTTATAGATATTTTAATCAAATCATTTTCAATTTGGACATCTTCTATGCTATTTATATTTAGTGAGTAAAATTGGTAATTAGGATCGGTTTTTTTAGCATCTATAGCTTCTTCAAAAGATTTAAAAACATCTTTGGTTAGAAGTTTTTTTAATGCTTTTTTGTCTCCCTTGTTAAAAGAGTTTATAATTGTTTCAAAGGCCATTTTAGCGCCGTCTAAGAAAGATTTATGATCAAAGTCTTCTATTTTTTCATATGCTGATTTAAGTTTAGCTATATTTTCACTAAGTTCAGGGGTATCTTTTCTTGTTTCAGGAGAATTTTTAGAAGTTTGAAACTCTGGGTTTGTGTGGGGAGGTTTTTCAAAACCAGTCCTTTTTCCTAAAATATTCTTAAGCCTATATATTAGAAACAGCGCTACTCCAGCAAAAATTATAATATCAAAAAATTGTAAATCTCCATAAATCATATTAACTATATAGTAAAATTAATCGCATTTTAGTAGTCCAATTTACTCCACAAAGAGTTTTTAATGCTTTTGCTGAATTCTTTGTGTGAAAGAATTTCTTCGTCTTTTATTTTAATTTTTTCAATAATGTGTGTGTTAGTTTTTGTTTTAGTAAGTCTTTCTTTGGGGTTGTTTGTGTGTTTTTTTAGATCTAAAGAGGTCTGTTTGCCGCCAGTTAGCTCTAAATAGACCTCCGACAACAATTGACAGTCAAGAAGGGCTCCGTGAAGCTTTCTTGCGCTTAGATCAATTGAAAAACGCTTACAAAGAAAGTCTAAATTTGCTAACCTTGTGTTTAGTTTGGTTTTTGCAAGCTTTACGGTATCTATGCATTCATTTTGTATGGGTTTTGCTCCAATTAGTTTCAGCTCATTATTTATAAAGCCCAAATCAAAATCAGCGTTGTGAATTACTAACGTGTCATTCTTAATAAAATCTATAATTTTTTTATATTGTTGCTCAAAAGTTTTGTGTTTGTCTAAAAATTCATTTGTAAGTCCATGAATTTCTACAACATCTTTGGATATTTTTTTTTCTGTGGAGCAATAAAACTGAAGGGTATTTCCGGTAGCGATATGGTTATAAAGCTCTAAGCAGGCAACTTCTATGATTCTGTCGCCGTTTTTGAAGTCTAGTCCTGTGGTTTCTGTGTCTAAAACTATTTCTCTCATTTTTGTTCTAAGGATTTTACTATATTTATTATTTTCTTATAACAATTTTTTTTTGAATTTGATGTATTAATTATGTAATCAGCTTTTTTTTTCTTAATTGACTCTTTCATTTGAGACTTCATTATTTGTCTAAATATTTTTTTTGTTATTCCTTGTCTTTTTAGGGCCCTTTTTTCTCTTATTTTTTGTGGGGCATACATTAAAATACATATATCACAAATTTTATCTAATTTTTTTTCAAACAACAAGGGTACGTCTAAAAAGATTATTTTTGTTTGGTTTTTTTTATATTTATTCAAAAACTTTTTGCGAGATTTTTGCACTTCGTTGTGAATAAATTTTTCTAATCTTGTTTTTGTTTTTTTGTTTTTAAATATTTCTTCTCTAATTGTTATTTTGTTTATTTTTTTTTGTTTTATAGAGTGTGATAGGCCTATAGCCCTTAAATGCTTTAAAAAAAAATTATTTGGCTTAGAATAAATCTTATCTACTTCGAAATCAGAGTTATGGACCTTGTAGTTCTTTTTTTTTAAAAAGGCTGAGATTGTGGTTTTGCCTGAGGCGATCCCGCCTGTTAAACCTACTATTATTGTCATGATTTCATAAGTATATTAATTAAGTTCTCGTCTGTTTCTGGAAAAATACCAAACCAATTAAAAAAACAGGGCGCGGCTTGGTGGGCCAACATTTCTACACCATAAATTCTTTGATTGGTTTTAAAGTTTTCTAAAAAAAAGGTTGGTTGGTTGTATACAATATCAAAGCCGCACCCCGCTTCTTTTTTATTATAGTTTTTTATTAAACTGTTATCTACTAGGCTGTTAACTAGGTTTTTTGGAATTGTGTTTATAATTATGTCCGCGGAAGAATAGTGTTTATTAAGCTCGTCTAGTTTGTGTGGAATTATGTTTTTAAGATTTTTTATTTTATCAAAACTTCTGTTAAAAACCCTAATTTCCTTAAAGCCCCTCAGTGTAAGAGAGTATATAATTGCTTTTGCCGAACCCCCATAACCCAGAACTATAGCAACATTGTTCTTTTTTATCCTTTTAATAGATTTTGTAAAACCAACCCAATCGGTATTTGTTCCTTCGGCTAATTTATTTCTTATATTTACACAATTGACTGCGCCTATAAGTTTGGAGTGACTATCAATTAGTTTAAGGTGGGGTATAATTTTTTCTTTAAAGGGAATTGTTATGTTCAGCCCGCGCAGGCCTTCTTCTTTAAAAATTTTAATTATTTCTTGTTCGAAATTTTCTTCTTTTATTTCTATAAAACCATATTCTCCTTCTACCTTATATTTATTAAACCAGTAGTTAAAAATTAGTGGGGACAAACTTTTGCTAACATTTGTTCCAACTACATAAGCTTTTTTTTTGCTCATTTTTTTATATTAAACCTTTTTAGAAATTTCAAAAAGGGAAAAAGCGGCAAACCCATCACATTAAAAAAATCACCCCGTATGTATTCAATAATGTTTGGTCCCTCTTTTTCTATTTGAAAACATCCAACAGAGGATAAGATACTTTTTTTTGTTTTTTTTAAATACTGTTCAATTTCTTTGTTTGTTAATTTTCTTACTTTAATGGTTGATTTTTGCGTTGTTTTCCAAACCACTTTATCGAGGTAAACACAAACCAGGCTTGAAAAAATTATTGGTTTTTTTCCAGACATTTTGTTTAGTGTTTGTTTGGCTTGATTAAGGTTTTTAGCTTTTTCAATTAGTTTGTTGTTTAGTTCTATTGTTGTATCACACCCAACAACAAGATATTCTTTGTATTTTTTGTTAAGACTTTTTGCTTTGTGTTCTGCCAAAATTAAAGAAAGTTTTTTTGGTTTTATTTTTATAAACTTCTTTTTAATTTTATCTTCATCGCACTTTGGTTTTGTTTGAAAAAAGTTAAGTTTGTTGTTTTTTAAAATAAAAGATCTTGATTGGCTTTTGCTAGCTAATATAAATTTTGTGTTAAATAACATGTTTATAAGTAATAAAATTATTTGTCTTTTTCACAATTTCTTATGTTTTTTTTTAATCTGTTAGTCTTTAATAACAAATTATCTAATTTTAATAAATTTAATACAGATTTATCCATAGTTGCTAATAAAAATAAAAGTTTGGTTTACTAAGAAAATTACTCACACCTTGGCTTTTCTTTTTTCCCTTAATATCTAACAATAATTAGACTTTATTAATATAATTAATAATATTTAATATAGTTATCTACATTTTATAAATGCCTTAAAAAAAGCTTAAAAAATAAGGATTATGTTAATTAACAGCCCCAACTACAACAACAATATTAAATATATATTAATTATATTTTGACAAATATTTATTTTACAAATAATAACGAAATTCCTTTTTTATTTAACTATCCCTACAACAATGAATTTACAAGATTTAAAAAATAAAGACCCTGAAGAGTTATTAAAACAAGCTTCTGAAATTGGTATTGAAAACCCCTCTTCTTTTAGAAAACAAGATTTAATGTTTGCAATTTTAAAACAAATTGCTTCAGACGGCGAGTCTATTACCGGATTAGGTGTTATTGAGATAATACAAGATGGTTTTGGTTTCCTAAGATCTCCTGAATCAAACTATCTTCCTGGACCAGATGATATTTATGTTAGTCCAAACCAAATCAAAAAATTTAGTTTAAAAACAGGAGATAGTATTGAAGGTGAAATTAGGGCTCCAAAACACGGCGAAAGATATTTTGCTTTAATAAAAATTAATTCAATAAACAACAAAGGCATCGATTCTGTAAAAAATAGAATTAATTTTGAGGATTTAACCCCATTATATCCAGAAAGTAGATTTAAATTAGAACAAGAAAAACCAATGCCAGATTTAACTGAGAGAATAATAGATATAGTAGCGCCATTAGGCAAAGGCCAAAGACAATTAATTGTTGCACAACCTTTTACTGGAAAAACTATTATTATGCAAAAAATTGCCAATGCGATAACACAAAATAATCCAGAAACAAAACTAATAGTTTTATTAATAGATGAGAGGCCAGAAGAAGTAACGGATATGCAAAGGTCGGTTAATGGAGAGGTGATAAGCTCTACATTTGATGAACCCGCTTCACGCCATGTTCAGGTTGCAGAAATGGTTATTGAAAAGGCCAAAAGATTAGTAGAGTATAAACACGACGTAGTTATTTTATTAGATTCAATTACAAGGCTAGGCAGGGCGTATAATACAGTTGTTCCTTCTAGTGGAAAAGTTTTAACTGGAGGGGTTGACGCTAACGCCCTACAAAGACCTAAAAGATTCTTTGGAGCCGCTAGAAATGTTGAAAAAGGGGGGTCTCTAACAATAATTGCCACAGCGCTAATAGAAACAGGCAGCAGAATGGATGAAGTAATTTTTGAAGAATTTAAAGGCACAGGGAACAGCGAAATAGTTTTAGATAGAAAACTCAGTCAAAAAAGGACTTATCCAGCCTTCGACATTGGAAAATCTGCAACAAGAAAAGAAGAGCTTTTGGTTGACAAAGATGATTTGGGAAAAATATTTATTTTAAGAAAAATTTTAGCGCCTATGGGCGTTACTGAATCAATGGAGTTTTTGTTGGACAAAATGAAAGATACAAAAACAAATAACGACTTCTTCCAAAGCATGGGAACAAAAACATAAAAAACACCCAATAAAATATCACTAAAACCGAACCATAAACTATAGACTTGTACATTGTATAAGTTTATTTGCGTTAAATAAATATGGTCAAAACAAAAGATAATATTTATGCGCTATCAACGCCTCCTGGTAAATCAGCAATAGCGCTATTTAGAATTTCAGGAGAAAAGGCATACGATATAGTCAAAAAAATATCTTCAGCAATGCCAAAAAAACCAAACCTATCTAAAACAAATACTATAATTAATTATAAGGGTGAAAAAATTGATCATTCTATCACAACCTATTTTAAAGGCCCCCGCAGCTTTACAGGAGAAGATATGGTAGAGGTTTCTCTACACGGAGGAAATGCCTCAGTAAAAAAATTTATTTCAACATTAAATGAAAATAACAACATTAGACTAGCAGAGCCTGGCGAATTTACCAAAAGAGCATTTGAGAACAATAAGCTTGATTTAACACAAGTAGAAGCAGTAGCTGATATAGTTAATGCAGAAACAGAGGAACAAAGAAAACAAGCGTTAGGCCAACTAATGGGAGCGCTGTCAGAAGAAACGAAAAAAATACAAAACGACATAAAAAAAATTTTAGCAAACGTTGAGGCAATAATAGATTTTTCTGATGAAGAGCTTCCAAAAAATCTTATAAAAAAAATAAAAGAACAAACTAAGAACACAATAAAGGAAATTAAGTTTTTTTTGCAAAACTCAAATAATGGTGAAAAAATCAGATCAGGCTTTTCAGTAGGAATAGTCGGAATAACTAATTCAGGTAAATCAAGCTTTTTAAACAATATTAGTCAATATGATGTTGCTATAGTTACAAAAACACCAGGAACAACAAGAGATGTGCTAGAATCATATATTGATTTAAGGGGAATTCCTGTTAAATTTTATGATACGGCGGGAATAAGAAGCACAAAAAATAAGATTGAAAAAATAGGAATAAATAAATCAATACAAGTTTATAATAATGCAGACCTAAACCTCGTTTTTGTTAATACAGAAAACCAAATAGATAAATTTAAAAAAATTCCTAATAAAATATATATACAATCTAAATACGACATAAGAAAAAAAGCAATAAAAAAAACAAATCTAGCGCTTATTTCCTCTAAAACAAACCATGGAATAAGCGCCCTCGTTTCTAAAATTTATAAAAAACTAAGAAAAAAAACACCTAATAGCAACTATATAATTTCACGTGAAAGGCACAAAAAGGCACTTGAAAAAACAAATCTTTGGCTAAAAAGCTCTTTAGGCAAAAAAAATTATGATCTTGTAGCAGAGGATGTAAGGCAAGGTTTAAAGGAAATATCAAAAATACACGGAAGTGTTGATATTGAAGATATATTAGATATAATATTCAAAGATTTTTGTATAGGAAAGTAATTTCACGTGAAAAAAGCGATATTTGATGTAATTGTTATTGGTGGGGGTCATGCGGGCACCGAGGCTGCTTCTGCTGCTGCCAGGATGGGCGCCAAAACAGCACTAATTACTCATAAAATTGATAAAATAGGCGAGATGTCTTGCAACCCCGCAATAGGAGGGCTTGGAAAGGGCCATTTAGTAAGAGAAATAGACGCCCTTGGTGGTTTAATGGGCAAGGCAATAGATGAATCTGGTATTCAGTTTAGGATGTTAAACTCAAGCAGAGGACCAGCTGTAAGGGGGCCTAGGGCACAAGCAGACAGATCTTTGTATAAAAAATCAATTCAAAAACACTTAAAAAATAAGGAAAACTTAACTATACTAGAATCATCTGCTGAAGACTTAATTATAAACAAAGGCTGTTTAAGTGGCATTATTTTAGAAAATGGTGAAAAAATTCTTTGTAAAACAGCCGTTCTTACCACAGGAACATTTTTACGAGGCTTAATAAGAATCGGAAACACAGCTTATCCCGCAGGCAGAATAGGAGATAAACCATCTATCAAGCTTGCAAAAAAAATTGAATCATTAAAGTTTTCAATAGGTAGACTAAAAACAGGAACTCCAGCAAGAATTAATAAAAAATCTATAAATTTCAATAACTTAGACGAACAGCTGCCTGACAAGAACCCCATTCCCTTTTCTTTTATCAACAGGTTTATACACATAGCCCAAATTTCATGCTTTATAACCCATACCAATGAAAAAACTCATAAAATTATTTCTGAAAATCTCCACCTATCTCCAATGTATTCTGGTGAAATTAAATCTATGGGAGCAAGATATTGTCCCTCTATTGAAGATAAAATAGTAAAGTTTAAAAATAAAAAAAGCCACCAAATTTTTTTAGAGCCCGAAGGGCTAAATAGTGACGTTATTTATCCGAATGGCATATCTACATCCCTACCAGAATGTGTTCAAAAAAATTTTATTAATTCTATTAAAGGTTTGGAAAAAGCAGAAATATTAAAACCTGGGTACGCAATAGAATATGATTACATAAACCCACAAGAGCTTCACCACACCCTTGAAACTAAAAAAATTAAAAACTTATTTTTTGCAGGACAAATTAACGGCACCACTGGATACGAAGAGGCCGCCGCCCAAGGAATAATAGCGGGCATAAACTCAGTGATGAAAATCGACAATAAAGAATTTATTGTTAATAGGTCTCAAGGATATATTGGTGTTTTGATAGACGACCTTGTTACCAAAGGAACTAAAGAGCCGTATAGAATGTTTACTTCTAGAGCCGAGTACAGACTTGTTTTAAGGGCCGATAACGCAGACCAAAGATTAACACCATTGGGAATTGAAGCCGGGTGTGTATCAAGTTTTAGAAAAAATATTTTTGATAAAAAATTGAAAAAACTAAAAGAAGATTTTGCAAAAATTAAAAGCAAAAACACCTCTCCTAACAATCTAAAAAAAATTGGTATCAATATAAAGCTTGATGGAAAAAAGCGCTCTGCATTTGAGTTATTATCTTACAAAAACATATCATTTGAAAAACTTTTTAAAATTTGGCCGGATCTTAAATCTATTGATGAAGAATCAAAAAACCAAATTTTAATTGAGTCTCAATATTCAGTATACTTAAAAAGACAAAGAGAAGACATAGATGATTTTAGTAAAGATGAAGAACTTTTAATTCCAAAAAACATAAACTACAAAGAGGTAGGAAGCCTTTCTAACGAAGTTATAGAAAAACTATCTGTAATTAACCCCCCCACCCTAGGCGCAGCCTCAAGAATTTCTGGCGTTACACCAGCCGCAATAATTGCACTTCTAAGGCATGTTAAAAAAAAGAAAAACGAAAAAGCGGCATAAATTGAATCAACATTCTTTAAAAAAAGATCTTTTTAATATTACTAGCGCTAAAGAAAAAAAATTTAACAAATTTATTTATGAGCTTAAAAACTACAACAAAAAAACCAATTTAGTTGGAAGGTCTACTTTAACAAACCCTTGGAATTCCCACATTATAGATTCAGTACAAATTACATCATTTATTAAAAACAAAAATTCTTCAATATTAGATTTGGGTACGGGTGCAGGACTGCCCGGCATTGTTTTAGCAATTATGGGCTATAAAAATGTTAGCGTTGTTGATTCAAATAACAAAAAAATTAATTTTATTAAAGGTGTACAAAAAAAACTTAATCTTAATTTAAAGGTTTTTTTAAGCAGAATAGAAAAAATTGAAAAAAAATCATATGAATATTTAACATCCAGAGCCTTAGCAAAACTAAATAAACTTTTTACTTATTCACAAAATTTATCTAACAAAGACACTGTTCTAATTTTTTTAAAAGGAAAAACTGTTAATGATGAAATTAATGAGGCAAAAATGAACTGGGTATTTGATTTTGAAACAAAACAAAGTTATTCTGACCCAAGAGGAAAAATACTTATTGTTAAAAACCTAATGCACAAACATGACTAAAATAATTTCCATAGCTAACCAAAAAGGTGGAGTTGGCAAAACTACAACAGCAATCAATCTTTCAACTGCCATGGCAGCTATAAAAAAAAAGGTTCTTTTGATCGATTGTGATCCACAGGGCAACGCAAGCACCGGCATGGGAATTCCTGAAGATAAAAGGCACCCTTCTTTATACGAGCTTTTAACAGCAGGCTCTTTTGACAATAATTCTATAAAAAAAACACTCATACCTAATTTAGACATTATAACCTCAACAAGAGATTTAGCCGCTTCCGAAATTGAGCTGGCAGATGTTCAAAACAGAGAGCTGCAACTTAAAAAAATACTTAATGAAATTGAAAATTATGATTATTTTTTTATTGATTGTCCGCCAGCGCTTGGGTTATTAACAATTAACGGACTTGTTGCCGCTAGTTCAGTTATTGTTCCGCTGCAATGTGAGTTTTTTGCCCTAGAAGGCTTAAGCGCACTAACGAATACCATTAATCTAATAAAGAAAAATTTTAATCCAAATTTAGAAATTGAAGGAGTTGTTTTAACAATGCATGACAAAAGAAATTCTTTAAGCGACCTTGTTGAGAACGACGTAAGGGATTATTTTGGAAAAAAAGTTTATAAAACAATAATCCCAAGAAACGTCAGAGTCTCAGAAGCACCAAGTCATGGAAAGCCAGTTTTATTATATGATACTGCTTGCGTTGGGTCAAAAGCATATATAGATCTTGCAAAAGAAGTAATTTTTAATCAATGACAAATAGATGAAAAAAGATATTAATAAACTAGGCAGAGGGTTGTCGTCCTTACTATCTCCCAATAAACAAACTAATGAAGATGAAACAAATTCTGATAATTTTAAACTTCTTCCAATTTCATCTATTATAGCAAACTCAAACCAACCTAGAAAAAAATTTAATAAGGAAGAATTAGAAGACTTAGCCTCTTCAATTAAATCAAAAGGAATTTTACAACCCATAGTTGTTAGAAAAGTAAAAGACGATAATTTTGAAATAATTGCCGGCGAAAGAAGGTGGAGGGCGTCACAACTAGCCGGCATACATGAAATGCCAACAATAATTAAAGAGATGGACGATGATGAATCTATAGAAGCGGCATTAATAGAAAACATCCAAAGAGAAAACCTTAATCCAACAGAAGAAGCAAAAGCCTACCAGGCTATTTTACAAAAAGAAGGTGTTGATTTTGCAAATCTTTCTGTTGCAATAGGAAAAAGCAAAAGCCACATATCAAACACAATAAGACTTTTAGAGCTAGATGAAAAAATCCTCGAACATTTAGAGGGCGGAAATATTTCTATGGGCCATGCCAGAGCCCTCATCGGCGTTCCCAATGCTGTTGAAATAGCCAATGAAATTATAGAAAAAAACCTCAGCGTAAGGGATGTAGAGCGCAGCACAGCAAAGCACAAAAAAAGCAAAACTCAAAAAAAATCAAAAGACCCGAATATAGTTGATTTAGAAAAGGAATTGTCAGAAAAAATTGGCTTAAAAACATCAATTCATTTTAATGAACAGGGCTCGTCAGGCTCAATAACCCTTTATTACTCTGACTTAGATCAATTAGACGAAATAATGAAAAGATTAAAAAAATAATTATTTTATAAACTTTTTAAAATTAAACAAAAATCGTTGTAAAATAATTAAATAATTCCCATCATTTTTTCTTAATAACAACTCTGTTTTTTGAAGAAGTTTGTTTATATTAATAATTTTTTCTATGTTAAATTTTTGAATTAAAAGCTCAAAGCTCTCTGACTGTTTAAAAAGATACCTAGGGAGATACTTTTTTGAAAGAGATCTTTCATTTTCCTCGTCTTTTTTTTCTGATGTTTGTAAAAAAATTTTGTTAAAATTTTTTACAACTTGTAAAAAAACATAAGCATCAGAAGACGACCTAATAGCGTTTTGAGAATATGAAATTATTGATTTGTTATTTCCCAAAGCACAACGAAAAAATAAATCGTCAAATTCTGTGCTAACTGTATTAGACAGCATTTTTTTTATATTTAGAAGGCTTATTTTTTCACTAGTATAATTTTTTAATTTTTCAATTTCATTTTCAAACAACAAATATTTGTCGCTAATGTTTTCTAATAAAAACCAATAGGCGTCTTTTGATAAATTTATTTTTCCAGAGCTAATATTTCTATCAATAATTTTTTTTTGAAAATTTCTAGTTATTTTATAACAAGAAAAAGAACAATAAACTTTATGAGAATCAAAAAATTTTTTAATTTTAGAGCTGCTTTTTATTCCTTCACCGTTAATTAAAATAGTAGTATTTTTTGGTTTTAGGCCCTGAATCATTGATAAATGTTTTTCACCCACGTTGTTGATTTGAATAATTTTATAATTTTCAAAAAGAGACCCGCTGTTTAGCACGCTATCAAGGTCATTTTGTTTTGAGTTTTTTAAATCAACAAATTCTAAATCAAAATTTAAAATTTTCTTTATAGATTCTAAAACAATATTTTGAATTTTATAGATAAAAGTTTCTTCATTTCCTGATACAAAAATTATATTATCTTTAAAATTATATTTTTCACTATCTAGTAAAAAAAATTCAGGATTAATTTTCATTTATACAGTCAAAATTTATATCTGACAAAACTAGAAAACTTATAAACTCATTTATGTTTGACTCAATGTTATTCGTTGATGATGTGGTTTCAGAAAAATCAGTTCCAAAACTGTATCCATCAGATTTCGCATCAAAAAAGGAGGTTGTCTCAAAGCTTTTGTTTGTTACTGCGCAGTTTTGCAATTTATTTACTAGTGAATAATCTATAATAAACTTTATTCTAAATTTTGAGGCAGTAGCATCCTTATCTATTACCGAAGCTTCTTTTATTTTAGAAGAATAAACAGATAATTTATACTCATATTCAGTTTCCTTATTTCCTATTCTGCTTACTAAATACGAGTATATTGATTCAGAACTATCTCCAGAAACAGCTATATAGGTCTTGTCAGAAATTCTATGAATTTCCTTAAATTCTTTATCATAAACAAACTTAAAATCTCCACAGCCATATATAAAAAAGAACAACAAAAAGAAAAGGCGTTTTTTAATCATCTATTTTTTTAAAACTATGTTTAGAATTTTGTTTGGAACAAAAATTACTCTTTGAATTTTTTTATTATTAATAATTTTTTTTATTTTTTCATTTTCCATTACTATTTTTTTAACACTTTCTTCG
>CEUZ01188447.1_pt1 | contig 16424 bp, 9 predicted proteins | sample 361511 | NCBI WGS metagenome assembly CEUZ01 (sample SAMEA2622822, study PRJEB7988) | marine metagenome | biome: marine biome (ENVO:00000447); feature: surface water layer (ENVO:00002042); material: "saline water (ENVO:00002010), including plankton (ENVO:xxxxxxxx)" | depth 5 m
TGTTAACCCTTTCTGATGGAAGGATCATGATGCATTACCATTTACATAGTGGAGTGACCGCATTTATCACATCAGCTGATGATGGACACACATGGAGTAAACCTACAGTCATATCTGATGGTGGTTACAATGAAACAGGACTATGTGATCTGGGTGATGGAATATTCATGGCCGTATTCAGGGACAACAAAGACCTCTGTCTGTGGCAGTCAAGATCAGAAGATGATGCAAAAACATGGTCTGAACCTATACGAATTACTGATGCTACAGAAATTCCAGGAGACGTAATAAAACTGGACGACGGCAGAGTTCTGCTAACCTACGGCAGAAGAACTACACCGTTTAGTATTCTAGGCCTTGTAAGCCACGACAACGGAAAAACATGGGACACTAATAACAGGTTACTATTGGTAGCAGATTCTGGTAACGACCAAGGTTATCCCAGCAATATCCAACGTGATGATGGAGCAATTGTTACGGTCTATTATTCTGACCAGCTTATAGTCAGACGTAGACCTCGGCCGGACATAATAGGAATCCATGGAGCATCGGTCATATACAGCCCCAAGGATCTTCCTTGATTTTTAATTGGTATTTTAACCAATTTCAACCATCGATCGGCTCAAAGGATATTAACTGACTACAACCATATCCTGTCCATGACACATTGGTGACTTAATACGTCCGCAACCTTTGGGACATTCAGAAACATTCACATTGCTTCCATCATCTTTGGTAATGGTCGTGTACTCTAATACAGAACCACATTTACCGCAGTCATTAGGCACTATTTCATACCCACATTCGACGCAAGAATAATTAGACATTTTTCCCTCTTTTTAAAAAAACTACGTTATTAACGACTCTAACGGTCAGAAGATTACCTGTCAAACCTTGATATATTCTACAGATATCAATATTCATTATTCTGATCATCTAAATATGTTTATTGGTTTATTGAAATTTGCCAAAAGACTTGGCTCGCAGTTATTGTGTAAATTAATATTTGCTTTATATAAATAATTGGTAGGAATTTTATACTAACAAAAACAAACAAGGAACCATCCAATGTCTTTTGACACAATAATCTCGAACGGTACTATAGTTGACGGAACAAATACTCCTCGTTATATATCAGATATAGGTATAACAAATGGTATTATCGAAACGATTGGTACTTTAACCGATGTGGAAGCTACAAATCGTATAGATGCATCGCGGCTGGTGATCTCTCCTGGATTTATTGACATGCATTCTCATTCAGATATCACCCTTTTAGAATATCCAGGCGGAGAGAGTAAAGCCTATCAAGGAGTAACAACAGAAGTTACCGGAAACTGTAGTTATTCTCCATTCCCCGCCGGGAAGGGCGGGCCAAAAGCACTGCAAGATAACCTAGGCAAAACCTTGATAGGCAACGTAGATTGGAACTGGCATACCTTAGACGAATGGGCTGAATCGATGAATTCTAATGGAATAAGTATCAATGTAGCTCCGCAAGTAGGTCAGGCAGCGATCCAAATATCAGCTGGTGCAACCAAAGACAGAAGAGTTAATGAATCAGAAATAAAAGCTATGAAGCATTTTGCTGAAGAATCAATGGAAATGGGAGCTTTCGCACTATCAACTGGATTATCGTTGGCACCGTCCGGTTATGCAAACACTGACGAGATAGTCGAACTGTGTAAATCTATCCGTGGATACGATGGGGCTTTCTACGTTACTCATGCTCGTGTGGGAGCAGGCAAACACCTGACTGCAATAGAAGAAGCTATAGAAATTGGACACAGAGCAAATATACCTGTGCAGTTTTCCCACATGGCTATTATTGATAGAAGAGTTTATGGGGATGGGCCTAAAATGGTGGACCTACTAATTGATGCTCGTGAACAAGGTCTGGACATTACCTATGATGTCTATCCATACACTGCCGCTGGGGCAGGATTTAATCAAACTATACCTCTGTGGGCACAGGCAGGTTCTATTGATGATCTTCTAAATCGCCTCAAGGACCCCGAGACCAGGGCGAGGATACTTGAAGAAGTAAGGATAGGACTCGGTGGTCTTAAGCCCCTTTGGGATACATGGTATGTCGCTTATATAAAAAGCGCTCAGAATAAACATCTGATCGGTAAGAATGTTGAAGAAATTGCACTAGAACGTGATGTCGAACCTGCTGAAGCTGTCTTGCAGGTCATGGAAGAAGAAAATGGATCTGTACCAACAAGAGTGCATAACAGACACGAAGAAGACGTCCGCTACTTTTTGAGTCACGACCTTGCAATGATCGGTTCCGATGGTCGTGCTATATCTTCAACAGGTTCATACAAAGACGCTCTTCCACATCCTAGATTTTATGGAACATATCCAAGAATACTAGGCCGATATGTCAGAGAAACACCGTCGGCTCTTTCACTTGAAAATGCGATTTATAAAATGACTGGATTCCCTGCAAAAAGATTAGGGATGAAAAAACGTGGCATTATTAAAAAAGGTCTTATTGCAGATCTAGTGCTATTTGATCCATCTACGATTATTGATAATTCTACATGGGAACGTCCTCACCGATACCCAGACGGCATACCATATGTTTTCGTTGATGGAACACTCATAGTTGATAAAGGACGCCACACTGGAGCTAGGCCGGGTAAAGTATTAAGACGTGGAAATTCATAAACACCTAAAAGGAATACTAACCATGACGGTGATGATTCGTTTAAGTAGTCAAATTAGCGCTATTTTGAACATCATTAATTAGTCTACTAGGAGTACCCAAAGAAATGACAAAGCTACGTATTATTCTACCCATACTGATCGCGGTGGTAACTGGCACAATAATATCTTTTAGTGTCGTAATGGCACAAGAAAATGATACAGGAGACAAAAATCCCGGAACATTTGCTACCAAATTAGCAGAAATACTGGGTCTAAATCCAACTGTAGTTGATCAAGCCGTTCAGCAGGCTAGAACAGAGATCCGTGAATCCTCATTCCAAGAACGTTTGAATAAACTTGTTGCATCTGGGAAATTGACCAAAGAGCAGGCTGAAATAAAGCAGAATGAATTCCGATCTGATAAACCATCAAGATACTTGCCAAACAGAAAGCCTGATTTTAAATCCAAGCGTAAAACTAAATTAATGGGACCAAATTTTAAAGGAAGGCCATCCAGACTCGATATTGAGAAACGGATAAAAAGTGCTGTTGAAAGAGGTGACCTTACTGAAGAACAGGCTAAAGACAAACTACAGTCGTTAAAACAAAATATCAACCGAAACGAGATAAAATAACCGTTTACTAGCCTATAAAGTTCGAATTTATCACAAAAAGAGAAAAGAGACTTGCTGTTACATATTACTTAGCAAGTCTCTTTTCTTTTTATCGATCAATTTAAACTTGTGTCACGAAAATCAGACTTTTAAAAATTTTAACTACTTTAAAAAGTCATTTTGATCTGCAGTCTAATTATTGTCTTTGTAAACAAAATGTTTGTGCATTACAATTTGTAATTATGTCTGTAAAAAAACAATCCAGAGAACTGCTCAGTTCGACAAATGCGTCTATAACAAATCCTAGATTAATTGTTATAGAACTACTTCTACAACAAGCAAAGCCCTTAACAATTGAACAAATCCTAAAATTGTCTAAGGGTAAAATAGCCCAATCAACTCTTTATAGAGTTATCAACGATCTAACACAATTTGGCCTAATAGTTGAATTCACAGGCCCTGATAACACTATTGTCGTTGAATTAAAAACAAATTCAACTGAACACCACCATCATATTTTCTGTGAAGATTGTGGAGAGATAGTAGACATCGAATTAGATACACAACTTGAATCAGAGATAGAAAAGGAAATCAGAAAATTAGAAGCAAAATTTTCGCTGTCTATCCATGATCATTCACTCGAACTGTACGGCACTTGTGCTTCATGTTCAAAAAACAGATAATCTAAATATTAAAAAAATTTGCTTGTTTGTAGTATTAAACCCACTTGATAACAAATAATCACAGGTGAATATGGTCAGGAGCTAATTATGAGATATATCGTTTTTATTCTTGCAGTTACAGGATTACTAGCACTATGTTTGGGATGCGGTAGTGCAGAACCAGTAGAACCTCAATTCGACACTAAAACTGGAATCGGATCCGTCAACGTTACGATAGACGATTCCAAATTTACTCCAGAAATTATTGAAGTCAAATCCGGCCAGAGAGTTCGATTACTAGTAACCAACAAATCAGCTACAAAGGACCGTAGTGTGTCAATCGGGGATACCGCAGTTAAAGAAAACGGTTCTCCATCTGGTTTTAAAACAGATTTCTTAGAATACACAGAGATAATTATCACAGGACCGGTGAAAATGATACATCCAGGTACAGCGAAGGTTAACAATAATGGAGAAACAATAGAACCCGAAAGTTCCGGTAGCTTCATGGTTGTTATAGGTCCTTCTCAAGGACAAACTGTTATTGAATTTACCGTTCCAGATATGTGGGGAGAATTTGAATTGGCATCTTTTGCAAATTCTGGAAAAGATTATGATGATATATCAAAAGGTATAATTAAAGGATTTCCCAAAGACCCTTATAACAAGGGGTGGGCCGGGGATTGGAAAGCAACCCCTACTCCTAAGCCAAATCAAAAATAGTTGGTTTAATCAACTTATTACTATGTACTAACAAAAACAGCCTGGTGGCATCAATAACCACCAGGCTGTTTTTACTGGATTTGACCAAAACATTATTCAAATAATCTTTTAATCATTCGTAGTCAGCATCCAAGTTGTATGTCCAGTTACCATGATCAGACGACCAGTTCAAATCTGCAGTGGCACCAAATTGCCAACACCAGTCATCATTCCACCATCTACCTTCCCATGAAGGACCCCAGTCACCGGGATCACAGTCTAAACCAGTGCCTCCACATAACCACCCTTGTCCATCAAACTCAAAATTATCACCTTGTTTTGAAAGCTGTAAACTGACATCTCCTCTCGCTGACGCAATGCACAATGCCTTTCCTGTTACAAAACCTCTCAAAGACCCACCATATACTTCTGGTACAAAATACCAGATCTCGACTTCAGCTCCAGCCTGTATTGTAAGGGCACATCCATTACTAACAAGGGGAACCATTCCCATAACCCTAACGTAAATACCAGAAATCGATTGATTATCATTTACATCAAAACTGGAAGTCAGGGCACTAAACCCGTGATTATTAAGCACCGGTACGCTAGAAGAATTAATCTCTCCCAACAATAGAGAACCGCCGACTTTACTTTCTGTTCCAGATAGGTCAATAACACCATCACCACTAACCCCTAAATAAAGAAGATTGTCACCAATCCCAAAAACTCCGGTCAGAACTTCTGCCTTAAACATGTCTAAATCAAGTTCGCTCGGAATAGTTATTCCTCCCTGTATCCCAATATTCCCGGTATGCGATGAAATAGTAAGAGTTACGTCTGTGTTGTCAATTTCATATTTAAGGAGTTTTGCTGTAAGACCTAATGCGGATACGGTAAAGTCACCAGATTTTGTGATGCCTATAGTGAAAGGATCCCCTTTAAGAAAAATTTCTGGTTCGTGACCTTCATTAGGAGTACGTTCTTCTACTGAAAGTGCCACACTCAAGTCTAAGCGGTCAAAAGTTACTCCCGGAGAAGGATTACCAGGAGTATTCTGATTTGCAACAAAAGCAACAATTCCTCTTGGATGTCTGAATTTTATCTTGTAATCGCCTCCGATACCGCCTCCAAGACCTGGCACACCTACACCATTAGGGCAAAACTGTTGAAGCATTTCAGTGAGTTCTTCTGGAATAGCAAAAGCATTCTGTTGAAGATTTTCAATATCAAAATATTCCGATATATCCTGCAAAATTTCATAGCCCAAATCTCCATAACCGTTTAATCCTTCATGAAGCAGCAATAAATCTTCACAAGAACTTAGTATATAACCAGCTCCACCACCTAGTTGTAGGAGCCTCCTAAGATAATAATCCTTTGGGATAAGATTATTATTAGAATAAATTATAGAATTCAATCGCTGTTCCATTTCATCACTGTATCCTAAACATTCTGAACTCATAATCGTGTTCGGAACATCATGATAGGTATTTATATCTGACCAAATATCAGCAGTAATACTTTTACAGTTTTCAAAACCGGGATGTAGTTGCTCGCTACCCAAATACAGTCTTTTATATATAGGAGAAAATTTTTGATTGGAAAACCATCTCGAGGGTTCTAAATTTGAGAACACGGTTTCACCTAAAGCATCTGCAATAGCCCTTGTAGATGCAGGAACAGAATTCACTCCAAGAAATATGCTGACAATTGTGTCGATAGAATTGTTTTCAACTGAGCTATCTATAACAAGAGAAGAGTCAAACTGCACCACCTCGAGTACGGGCAATACCTGATGATGTTTTATGCTAGTTAATATAAGACCTTCACTAGTATGTTTTTTTGCAATTACTAAAGGATAATTGAGTCCTAAACCTAGATCCGATATCCAGTAGGCTTGAGCACTTATTCCATCACTGCCAATATATAAAGGGCAATCCGGGCATTCATTGACTGTATCTTCATGATCAGTAAATACTAATAGAGCTATAACTTCATCGTCGGAATCATCCGTATTTACCAAAGGTCCAAAAAAAGGAACACTGGTCTTGCCCTCATATTTCAACCAACCCGGGCAGAACTGACCCTCACAGGGAGGGTCCAAGACATTAGACCGAGGATTAATATAATCATTAAAAGAAGACCCTGGATTACTTAAATGGACCCCATCAAGTGTTGGCAGAAGGTAGTTAAGTCCATCGAATTTAAGTATTGGAAGCGTATTGAATTTGAAAGCGCCGTTTTCTCCTGTTGGTTCCCATCTAGTTTGTGCAGGTATCCAGTCTATATCCTGACCCGTATTTGATAAGGCGTGAGGTAAATCCACCCCACCATTAATAAACAACCTTGTAGCAAAACTTCCCTCAAAACTTACCTCCTCAAAGTTAACTAAAGACGGCAAAATTGGAAGGTTCCAATGATCAGCAAGGATCTCTTGATTACCCGAAACATCTAGCTCTTTTGGACATGCACCTGACTCAGACCATTTAGTAACGGTACCGCCAACAGAGAAATTGGCAGGAAAGGGGATATCAAGTTGCAAACCAGCAGATGAAACCACGATTTTGCTATCAAGAAATCCGAAATCAGCTTTTTGGATTGTGGTTGTATAGCCGGGTCCAGGGTCTCCTCCCAAAATTCCAGCTATATTTTGCTGCCCTGATGAACCCAGGACATGAGAAACTCCTCCCCTGCGCACATAAATATCAATATCAGCTATAAATTCTGTACCAAGACAATCCCAACGAACAGGGCCAGAACCATGAAGATTTAAACCCGGCATTAACCATTTTGAATCATCTGAATAAACGGGATCCCAGAGCGATTTAGAATTGTCTTTTGGATTATCCAACCGGATAGGTTTTGCTGGGATTCCAAGCGATGCTATAGGTGCTACAACAACTTCCCATCCGTTTTCAAAACCCTGGCCAACAGTAAAACCATCTTCGAGCCATGATAATTCATTTGATTGAGATACCTGTCCATAAACAGATGAAGCCAGTGAGATCTCTAAAGAATTAAATGAAGCTACTACAGGACGATATTCTTCCAGGCTATGTATAGGTTTATATTCAATTAAAAACTGTCCATTTCCAGACAGATTTCCTCCTGATATACGGCTGTCTTCTATATTAATTGTGGCAACTGAGGATTGAATGGCAGATTTATAGGGGATAGAAAGAATACCGGATACTCCGCTATTCGATGTTAGCTGAGTATTTACTCCGGATACAGTTGATATAAACTGGCTAGCATTAAATACAGTGCTCTGCAAAATAGAATCGTTACTATTTACCTTCTCATTTATTGGCATCCTGTCTAAAGGTCCAGAAATTCCTCTGGCGTTATGCCGTTCATAATAACGAGCATAAGTGTCCTCTCCTGTTTTTAGATAAGACTGCGTAATAACTATGCGATCTGTAATAAACGCTATTGGAAGGTTATCCAACACAAGATACCAGGGAAGTGGTGGCAGATTCCCAATAAAATTAGACTGATAGGCTTCTGGAATCGGCCCAATACCAAGTTCTTTAAAAGCCGTGAAATTCAAATTCGAAGTTATAGATAAATCTTCAAAACTTATTAACTTCCGCTTAACACCATCTTGAATTATCTGTAAATCATTTCCCAACTGAACTTCAACATCTGCAGACACTCCGTCTTGATGGTCAAAAACGATGTTTGATATCGAATAATTAAGGCTATCTTGACCGTGAATCCCGATATTACCATTATCGACTGTTGCTGAACCCGATATCACCACGCCAGAAGATTTTACAATAAGATTCTCGAATGATACTGCTACAGGATATTTGATCGATCTATCGTCATTAGTAAACAAAGCCTGACCTACCCCGGTTAATAAGGCGCTATCTTCTCCCTGTTGTTGATAATTACTCAGACGGCATATTGAAACCGTACCCTCGTACTGTCCACCATACCCAAAGATAAGTTGGTTTGGGGCTGTTTCCGGCATATCTGTTTTCCTACACCTAAAAGCTGAAAATTCAACAGGTGTAAGCGTCTGAAGATTTTCAAGTGTAATTGACCGAGGTGGAGTAACTGAAACTGGTTCACCAGATAATGGGTCAACAGTAGCGACAACGTACCAGTAAGTCCCATAGTCGGCATCCATATCATGATATTCAATACCTACATTAACATTTTGAGGTACGCCTGGAGAAGCGTAATAACCTTCTGGATTTTGTTGGCCTGGAACGCCTCCTATTACAGGTGCTATTTGTACATACCCGGAGTCAGCATTTCTGGAACGAAATACAAGATGAGCGCCCGTCTCATCATGTGGTGTCTCCTCGCATTTCCCAGTATCTGTCTCTTCCGACTGCCAGACTATCCTAACTCCATCTCCAGGAGAATGATAATGTGGAGCACACCACAAAGCCTGGGCAATATTTCTTATCGGACGTGGCTTATCAATAGAATCGGCCATAACTGCCTGACTAGGATTAGAAAAAGCCTCGTGTATTGGACTATAGGAATCTCGTTTGGAAGAGACTACATAATAAAAATCCGACAAGTGCACATTCAAACCTGTGTCAATAAACTTGCCTTCTGCTATGCCGTTACCTAGACTGGAAATATCTGCCACATTTAAAGACGATATAGGAGAGGGCATTTGAGCGGGGTTCGAAATCGCGATTTTGGCCTCATTTTCAGTATTAAACCTGTATAACTTGATTTGATCAAAGTCAGGGTAAAGATCGGCCTTCCAACTGATAACATTTTTCGTCTGCCCGGATTGAGTCAATGTCAAGATCGATGTTATTACCGGGGCGTCGAAAAATTGACCGTCACCTGCAACAATTTGAATTTCCTCTGAATATGAATAGTTTCCGTCTGAGTCATGAGCCTGAACTATATATGATGCTCCAACATGACCCGTCATAGCTCCAAGTTGATCACACCAATCTTCCCAGTTATTTTGATCAATTTTTATAGTAGCCACCAGTTGATAACTACCATCTTGTAAACGCCTGTAAATTTGTATGAAATCTGTATCTCCATCGATGCTTACACGGAGACAAGGTCCGTCATCCTGTACAACCTGTCCTTCAACGTATTTACGAGGCTCTCTAACCTGTAATACCGGAGCTCCTGGAGGTACGCTGTCTCTCATAAAAACAAAAACAGGCTGACTTAAAGCACTACCATTGGCATCATTTTTCCAACTTCTCACCCTGTACCAATAGTCTATTTCCTGCAAATCATTTGAAGGAAGGGTTAAACCTGAACTGTCAGTAAATGACACTAATTTTTTATTGGAATCTGGGTCGGCCAGAATATTCACCTGGAGTCCTTCATTTACCTTTAACCAATCATCAGGATCTGTAGAATAGGGTGTCCCTGGTTCAGTGGCCGTCCTGTATACAGAATAACTACCAGCTCCTTCAACCTGTTCCCAGGTAAGTACAATTGCTTCAATTTCTTTGACAAGATTTGCTGTTAAACCAATTGGAACACTGGGAGGCTCATTATCTCTAAAAGTTTCACATGAATTATGGTCAAATTTGCTGGGGATACTCTCATTACCCAGTAGATCTATCCAGGTAGCTGCATAACAGTAGATCTGATTTGGGACTTCAGAATCATAATCTTCGTCAATAAAAAGAAAATCGGAAGGACCTTGTAGATTATAAATCCCAAGAGCACCAGCACCAGGTTGGTGAAACCCGGAATTAAGCTTCCCTCCCGATGAAACCACGGTCTCAGTATTTATTTTCGTAACTGGACCAATTGGGTTAAGTTGTTTGTCAACAGGGACACGATATACGTTATATCCTGAAATATTAAATGGATTCATCGGGGACTTGTCTTGCAATTCAATCGCCCAATTCAAATATATTCTTTTATCAACCCAGCGTCTGTGAGCCTGTTTATTTATCCAATCACTATCGTCAGCATTGTCATTTACATTCACATCTTGCAGCATAACTTCCTGGGGATCAGAGCTGGCACTAAGTTTAATATCGAATGCTTCTAATAATTTACCTACTTTCAAAACAGGAGTTTCACCAATTAAAACAGGCTGAATATCTTCTGATCCATTGAAAAACATCCTATATTGAACAGTGCTGCCAGGCATCAAATTTTCGTCAAGAAAACCAATGCCGAGCAGTCTAGAAATTTCATGATATTTATTGGCCCATAATGTAGCTGCAAGTGGATTTTCATCAAATACAGCATATGCATCAAATACAGTTAACTCATCGACTGTTTTTGCTCTTATAGAAGCAACCGCATCTGATTCATTTTCCAGGTTCCCATTACCACTGGCCAATGAATAGGTATGTATATATTCAGCAAGTTCTGTCCACCACGGTCCTATAAACGCCTGTGCCTGATCTAATGATTCTATTCTTGTAATAGATTCCTGAAGCAATTCATAATTTTTACTCTGCCCTAGTCTACGTTCAAGAGTAAAACTTATTCCGTTGGCATTATTTGGCAACAGATTATCTTCAGGTGGATCCATTCCAGGATTAGCTTGTCCATTTTGTGCAAACCATCTTATTAAAACTTGCTGGTTTGAATTTGCCCAAGCTATTGGTAGCGGATCGGGAACCTGTATCTGGATATCTTCTTGCGATGCCAGGTTATTCTTGAGAATCTTAAGTGGAGTAGGTGTGGAAAGTTTTTGTTTGAATGGTACAGATCCAGTTCCCTTGCCAAAAATATCGCTAGATGATGACGATGTTTCAACTTTCGTAACTTCTTCTTTTTCAGATGATTGTGTACCAACAAATCCACACGCATTAAGCATTAATAATACAATTGTGAGTCCTATAAGCTTGAAGATAGGATAACCGGAATACATATCCAAACTAAATCTTTTCAATTAAAAACCTCTTTTTTGTAATCACAGTGCAGAAAATGCCTAGATGGGGATCATTATCTCTACTCTTAGATTATCATTTTACTCACAATAATACCGTCACATAATCGATAAATTAAAAATAATTGTGGTCATATCAACTAGACCTGTATTATGCATGTATAGTTTTGATAGATGAGATCACAATCTAACTAATTGGAGCGCTCCAAATAAAAAAGCATGTATCTAAAAATATTGCAAACAAAACTTTAACTTGTCAAAAAAACAGGATCAATTAACAACAAACAACCCTGCTTTTTACTGGCACTATGCCTGGGTGATAGTGACAATAGCGGCTGTAATGCAGATGGTGGGAGCATCTATCAGGATGGCCTTCGGAGTTTTTATAGATCCCTTGAGTGAAAACTTCGGCTGGGGTCAGGGGCCAATAACCCTCGCCTATGCGATTAATGCAGTAGTATCTGCCATAGCCTCACCCCTAGCTGGATGGGTTGGAGACCGGTATGGAACCCGAAAAGCAATGTCAATCGGAGGAATATTGTTCATTCTAGGCATGATGATTACCGGTATGATAAATGAGCTGTGGCAATTTTATCTGGCATTCGGTCTACTTCTAGGGGTTGCACAGTCTATCTTTCTTGTGCCATTGGTCCCGGGAGTTATGGGTTGGTACAGAAGACATCTGGGATGGGGAATGGGGATATTAATGGCATCCTGGGGTCTAGGCCCAGCCATAGCAGCTCCCCTAATCGGATTTTTGATTATTGAGATTGGCTGGCAGGGAGCCTTTTGGGCTACAGCAACAGGGTCAGCCATAATTATGACTATACTAATTTTCTTCTATAGAAATACTCCTGCAGATGCAGGTACTGTTCCATATGGAACCCTGCCCGGCGAAAAACTTCCTGAGACCAAAAAACAAGACAGTATTAAAGTTAAGATATTTGCGTCACATATGAAGAAGACTACAGCATATTACAACATGAGTTCCATTCACTTCCTTGGTTGTGTTGGGCACGCCATCATACTTGTTTATTTAATCCCTCTAGCTGTTATGAAGGGACTTCCCTTGATAGAATCGGCTGCTATCCTAACTATCATGGCGCTGGTAAGTGTTCCTTCAAGATTGATAGTTCCTGTGCTATCAGAAAAATTTGGCGTTCGAACCATAATGGCTATATTTTTCTTTTTGCAGGGAATTACTGTGGTTATGCTCTTTTGGTCCAATGAACAATGGATGTTTTATCTTTTTGCTATTTTGTTTGGTTTTGGATATGGTGGAGAAACCGGCGGTTTCCCCATTCTAAACAGAAAATACTACGGCCATGCACCTCAGGGTTCTCCCTATGGATTCCAAATGTTGGGTGCCGGTCTTGGAATGGCATTAGGTGGTTGGATCGGAGGTATAATATTCGATATTACCAATACATATGACCTGGCACTTGCCGTCTCCATTGCCACTAGTTTGATCGGTATGGTTTCAATCATCTTACTAGAACCAACTGACAAGTTACTTATCCCTGACTGGGAAACCGATTCAGAACCCGAGTTACAGCATTAAATTTTCACAAATTTGCAGACAAAGCAATAGACTATAATGCAATATGTGGGACATTTTTTCCATTTAAGGAGTAATCCATGATCTCATCAATACAACTAGACAAAGAAAGCGTTGTCGTTCTTTACAAAGGCGGCAGGCTTCCAAAATGGTCCAGTCTTACAGACAAACAACAGGCAGACTATTCCAAAGAACACGTTGATCTCATGTTGTCGGTTGCAAAAAAGCATGGTCTAAAACAACTCGAAGGCCACAAACTGTTAGGACCAATCGGACCCTGGCAAAGGTTTTGGACAATTGAATTCCCAACATTTGAAGGTGCAGAAGAATGGATATCCGCAGAAATGGAGCCGCCTTATGGACGCTATGGATACTACGAGTACTATTTCTCAAGACGCATCACAGATGAATTTCTAACCATAGCCCCGGTTGATAAAGCAAATTCAAACCCCGAAACCGTCACAACCCCGACAAATAACCCTATCCTAGCCCCAGATTATGACAGCTTCATTGTGATTTGTTTTGAACGGTGGTTACCAGGTTACGACGTAATTGATCCGAAAGAACGAGGAGATCAAGACTACCACGACCTACTAAAAACAGTTGCTTCAGAATATAATTTGATGAGACTGGAAGGGTATCAACTGACAGAAGCGCAAAGTGAATGGCATAGAGTTTGGATAGCTGAATTCCCAAACATTGAAGGAGTCAAGGCGTGGATAGATACTGGACTGCAATCACCGCATAACATATATAACAGTAAACAATACTATGTCGCCAATAAATGGGCTCCAGACTACTTTACACAGTGGATCCCAACAAATAATAGTTAAATTTTATTTTGTGTGACTGAAAATAAAATTTGGACACCAATATGAGACCTAATATACTCATACTATTTACTGATGACCAGCGATATGACACTGTTAGATCGTTAGGTAATAAAGATATCCATACCCCGAATATAGATTGGCTGGTAAAGAACGGAACATCATTCAATAATGCCTACATTATGGGTGGAACAGATGCCGCTGTCTGTATGCCTAGCAGAGCTATGTTGATGACAGGTCGTACACTGTTCCATCTTGAAAATTCAGGTACAAATATACCGAATGACCACACACTTTTGGGTGAATTACTCCAATCCAACGGTTTCCATTGTTGGGGAAACGGAAAATGGCATAATGGATGCGAATCATTTGCTCGAAGTTTCAATGATGGTGCTGATGTATTTTTCGGCGGGATGTACGATCACTGGACAGTACCTGTACACAAATTTGACACATCTGGTAAATATGAAGGTAGGATTTCCAGAACGGCAGCCTATCTCCCGTCAAATAAAATCGAGAATAAAGTAGCTGATCACGTTCATTCCGGTAAACATTCTACAGAGCTATTTGGACAACAGTTAATTGATTTCCTGTCGAACTACGATAAAGAAGATCCATTTTTTGCATATACTGCTTTTATGGCCCCACATGATCCACGCTCCATGCCTCAAGAGTTTCTGGACATGTATAAAGCAGAACAATTAGAAATTGGTGGAGAGTTTATAAACCAACATCCTTTCGATAATGGAGAATTATCAGTTAGAGATGAATTACTTGCATCTAGACCACGAGATAAAGAAGAAATCTTACAGCACATTGCCGAATACTACGGGATGATTACTCACATTGACCACCAGGTAGGCAAAATCATTAAAGCCCTTAAGTCGAACGGCCAGTTGGATAAAACAATAATTGTGTTTGCCGGTGACAATGGACTTGCAGTCGGAAGACACGGACTTTTGGGGAAACAGAATCTTTATGACCACAGTATTCATATACCACTTATCTTCTGTGGGCCAAATATACCCAAGGGCAAAGTGAACAACTCATTAACTTATACAGTTGATATTTACCCCACTCTCTGTGACCTTGTGGGAATACCTACACCGAACAGCGTTCTGGGAGAAAGCCTGGAACCTGAAATCTTTGGAGAGGATACTACGACCTCAAGAGACTATCTATATTTTGCATACAAAGAGTTCCAGCGTGCCGTGCAGAAAGATGGATGGAAACTAATAGAATATAACGTTAACGGCAACAGACATACACAGCTATTCAATTTAACACTAGACCCTATGGAAACACTGGATCTTTCTGAGGATCAATCCCAGTATCAGCGAGTAAATGCCATGAAATCAATAATGCTGAAAGCCAGATCGGAATTTGGAGACGATATCGTGCCTTTCAATTCGTTTTGGACAGGCTTTTAGCAGTCCAAGAAAACCCCGAATGGTCATACCACGTATTTAATAGTCTAGAAACTTCTGTTAATATTCTCCATCAATATTGACCCTGTATGCGAGGAAATTATGGCATTTATGGTTAGAGATAAACTTGATAGGAGAAAACACGTTTTCGCTGATTGGAGTTTTGTAGAACCTGGTTACGCTGTCTCATGGAGCGATAGACTTGAGACCGAATGGGAGACTCCAAGAGGGATTCAATTAAAAGTACAAACTCCGCATATCCGTCCTGACCCCTTGGTAGAAATAGAGAACCCATGGGAAACTTCCTACACTCTTCATACCACAATAATGGAAGCTGAAGGATGTTACAGACTCTACTACACGTGCTATAACCAACTATCGTCTGACTCCAAGTCTGAAGCACAGCAAAACCAGTACAGTTATTTCCTGTGTTATGCGGAATCTGCTGACGGGATTAACTGGAATAAACCAAATATTGGCAAAGTGAACTGGCGTGGTAGCAGTGATAACAACATAGTTTATGGTATGGATCGGTCTTTAGGAAGACCAGTTCCGACAGCTACAGTATTTAAAGATAATAATGCACCAGACAAAGAAAAATACAAGATCATTCATAGAGGAGAGCGAAAAGATGGAACCAGATGTGTCTTTGGAGCTACCTCTCCAGATGGATTAGACTGGACAGCTATAGAAAAACCTCTAATACCAGACTATTTTACTGACAGCCAAATCGTCGCCTCATTCGATGAGAGAATTGGTAAATACCGAGGATATTTCAGAGGTTGGACTAAAGAAACAAGAGGAAGTTACCATGGTCGAAGAACTATAGCCTATGCCGAAACCGAAGACTTCACAAACTGGCCAATTCCAGAAACGATTGTAACCACTGACGCGTATGATCATCCAGGAACAGATATTTACACTAATGGTTTCGCAGAGTGGCCTGATACAGACGCCTATCTTATGTTTCCTGGTTTTTACCATAGAGAAATTGACATACCACAAATACACTTGATGACCAGTCGTAACGGTATAAACTGGGAACGCCACACAAGAGATCCAATAATTGGAGGGATCGGGCCGGGTCTCAGTAGAGACCCCAGATTAGACCCAACTGGAG
>CEUZ01279899.1_pt1 | contig 16406 bp, 14 predicted proteins | sample 361511 | NCBI WGS metagenome assembly CEUZ01 (sample SAMEA2622822, study PRJEB7988) | marine metagenome | biome: marine biome (ENVO:00000447); feature: surface water layer (ENVO:00002042); material: "saline water (ENVO:00002010), including plankton (ENVO:xxxxxxxx)" | depth 5 m
TGCAATAAATCATTTTGCTTTTAAATATGCTATTTATTTGAAAAAAAACTAAAAAATTGATGAAAAAAAGTACTTTTTACATTGTTGGCAAGCATGCCGTTACTGAAGCATTAAAAAATCCCATAAGAAAGGTTTTAAGAGTTTTTTTAACGGAAGAGTCTAAGAAAAGTTTAAATCGTGAAAATCAACATTTAAATTTATTAAAAAACATTCAAGTTTTTTTTAAAACAAAAAAAGAGCTAAATAAATATTGTTCCAGAGACGAAATTAACCATCAAGGTCTTGTGGCAGAAGTGGAACACTTGGAAAAAAAGTCGTTAAAAAATTTTGTAAATGAAAATTCTGCTAGAAATAATATAAATCTCGTAGCGTTGGAGGAAGTAACAGATCCAAGAAATATTGGATCAATTATAAGAAGCGCTGCCTCATTCAACATAGATGGGATTATCGTAAAGGAAAGATCTTTCCCAAATGAGAGTAAACTTTTATATAAAAGCGCAACCGGTTGTACTGAGTTGATTAATATTTTTGAGGTATCAAATATCAATACTTCTTTAAAATATCTTAAGTCAAAAAATTTTTGGGTAAGCGGATTTGATAATGAAAGCAAAAAAGACTTTACACAACACAATTGGGATGGAAATAACGTGTTGCTTTTTGGATCCGAAGGTCATGGACTAAATTATCAAACAAAAAAAAATTCTGATTTTTTATTCAGAATTAATATAAATCAAAGAGTGGAAAGTTTAAATATTTCTAACTGCGCTTCTGTAGTTTTTCACTATTTGGATATAAACAAAAAAAAAACTTGATATCATCAAACCTTTTATTTATTACTTCTTACAGGCCCTCATAGCTCAATTGGTAGAGCAACTGATTTGTAATCAGTAGGTTCGCGGTTCGAGTCCGTGTGGGGGCACCAAAAAATTATTCTGATCGTAACAAATATAATATCTCTATACTTTTATTTTTTTTTGATTCTACAATTTTTCTCACTTTAATATTTTTTGATAGGTATATGTCTTCCCATGTTTTTCTTTTTTTTTTCTTGCTGTAAAAATTACAATCTATCAAACACAGAATTATATGTTCGCTGTTTTTTTTAAAAAATTTACTAATTAAAAACTCTTTTCGATGAGAAGATAAAATATTAAACTGTTCCAAAGGTAAAATAGGAAGTCCAAAACCTCCGGCATTAAGTTCTTCATTAAAATTATGTATTTCAGATCCAGTAATTAATGTGACTGGCAATTCTTTATATTTTGCTAACTGATCTTCTATTAATTTGCTGGGTTTATAATTTTTATATTTGTAAATAGGTGTCTGGATATAAGTTTTAGAAAAAAAATTTTTTACAAATACTTGCTCGTTAAAATAAATTGATGAAATGCTAGAAATAATAGTAAAAGCCATAAATATTTTTAAAAAAATCTTTCTAAAATTATTTAAATCATTAGACGATATTTTTAAAATACAAGTAAAAAAAATAAAAAATGGGAGCAATGCAAAGACATTGTTGGGATGGCTTCTGACAATAAAATAACTTGAAAAACTAATAAATAAAGAAAACCAGAGAAAATTATAAAAAAAGTTGGATCTCTCACCATGGTTAAAGGAGAGCCTAAGAATCAAAAAATTTATTAATAAAAAAAATATAAATAGCAATGATGTTCTTGTATTTAAAATTTGTAAAGTTTTAACTCCCTCTAAAGTTAAAGCGTATTCATAAAAAAAAGTTAAGTTTTTATTAAAAGAAATTATAAAAATAAATAAAATTGATAATGTGGCTAAAAAAATAAAAAAAGCTAAATGTTTCTTTTTTTTAAAAAAAATACTAATTAAATTTTTATTTTTTTTTTCTAAATATAAAAAATTCAAAGTTATAGGAAAAAATAAACTTAAAATTGAAAAAATAACAAAAAAGAAGCTCTCAAAACTCCATCCTATAGAAAGGGTCAAAAATAAAAAAAAACAAATGCTATTAAAATAAAAGTTCTTCTCTTTATTTTTTGAAATTATTATTCGTGACAGAAAGAAAACTGCTAATAATGATGGCAAAAAACGATACACAGATGAAGATGCAATAAACATTGCTCCGGATAAATTTGAAATTCCTATTAAGCCAAAAATAAGTAAACAGGAAAAAGTAATTAAAATAAAATAAGGATACCTTATGATCCCAGAAATTGTTTTAAAAAAGATAAGAAAAAAAATTAAGAAAAAAGAAACAATCAAAACTATAAAAGCTGTATCTAGATCAGACTGAATTAAAGTAGAAAAATATTCTATAAATAGAATGCTAAAATATCCATATTGACTCACTGTATCAATCAAAAGACTGTTTCCTACAAATGAAGAATATGCAGGTCCTAAATACCAACTGTAGTGAAAAGAGTCTTTCTCAGCAGATAATAAAAATATTTTTAATAAAATTAAAAATATTGTTATCGAAATCATTAAATCTAAAAAAGAATTTTTTTTGTTAAAAGCGTGTTTAAATATTTTTAGCAGGATAAAGTAAAAAATTGCAAATATTATAATTGTTGTTATGTTTTCAAAGTTGTTACTTTCAATTTGATAAAAAAGCCCGCTACATAGACAGGATAAAATTAAAAAAGAAAAAATCACAGAAAGGGGTACATTTTTCAACTCATTTGTTTTGTATTCGGTCAAAATCATAAATGTGGCTACTAATATCTGAAAAGAAATGAAATATAATAAATGCAGACTGTCTTTGCTAATTTGATAATTCCATAAAAAAAGAATTAAAGAAAAAAGTATAAAATATAATAAAAAATCAGATTTTTTTTCAATGATAAAGTTCTTGAGATTGTTGATTAATACTAAAAAAGCAACTTCAAATGCCAGAATGCATGAAATTGAAAAAATGTTATCTGATAATTCCTCTGAACTAATAAAGCTTTTTGTAATAAAAAAAGAAATAGTTACTAAAAAAAGAGATGATATTAGATAAATATTGATTTGATTATTATTAATGTTTTCTGAAATTAATTTCATTTTATTAGAACAAATAATAACTCAGTATTACGATTTTAAAAATTGATTCTTTCTTTTTCCACCACCAAAGGAAATTTTCTTGTATGAGTTAAAATATTCATAACGTATTCCCCGATAAAACCTAATAAGAAAATTTGTATTGAAGCAATACCAAATAAGCCTATCAGAAGCGGTGCGATCCCTACTTCGAAGGAATCCCAAAATAAAATTTTGTAAAATAAGAATGTTATCGCAACAGCTATGGATATCAAGCTGGCAAAAAAACCAATGAATGTCATAATCCTTAAGGGAACTTTTGAATGTTTCACAATGCCCAGAACAGCAGTATCGTAAAGAGTATAAAAATTATTTTTTGTCTTCCCTCCAGATCTTTCAGGTTGATGAAATGGTATAAGTTTTATTTCCGAACTTATTTCAGATAAAAGCCCTCTAAAATAAGGGTATGGATCGTCTATTTTTCTTACTTGATCTACAATATCTTTTGAAAAGAGACCGGTCCCCGATGTTCGTTCCATTAACGGTACTTCTGAAATATTTCTAATAAATTTATAAAATAAACTTCTTATAAGGTTCATTATAAAATTTGTATCTGAGGTTGTTCTTTGGCCCAAAACAATTTTGCTGCCTTTCTCCCATTCTTTAATATATTGAGTGATTAACTCTGGCGGATCCTGAAAATCTGCATTTAAAAGAATTGTAGCGTCTCCTGTTGATTGAAGAATTCCATGAACTGGAGATCTTACATGGCCAAAGTTTCTGGCATTAATAATTACTTTAACTTTTTTATCTCTTTCTGCTATTTTTTTTATTATTGAGATTGTATTATCCTCTGATTGATTATCAATAATTATGTGTTCATAATCATAATTTGACTTCTTCATTTCCTCAGAAACTCTAGAACAAAGCTTCTCTATATTTGCCTCTTCATTAAATGTTGGAGTCACTATGCTAATTTTTTTGCTCATACTTTTTTTAATTATACTATTATAAATAGAATGCTATTTAAACTTTCCATCTTTTAGACAGCATATCAATTCTCTTATCATCTTCCTTAAAAATTGATCCATAATAATTTTTTTTATTTTTAAGCCAAAGTAATTCAAAATTCACTGCTTGCAACATGCCTTTGTCAAGATTCTTTATTTTAAGAGCTTCAGAAGAAAATATAACTTTTCTAGTCTCAAATCTGTTTAAATGTATTTTTTTGATTTTTTTTAAAATTTCTAATGCATCAAGAGATATTCCGCCACCAACAACTAAATTTAAATTATTTTCTAAGGCCTTTTTAGATACCTTGATTATGTCATCAGTAACCTTCCCGTCTTTATTTATATCTTCTCTGTTTAGACCGGATGATAGAGTATAATCTACTCTTCCAAAAACCCATCCGTTTATTCTATCATCTTCGCTAAATTTATTGTTTATCTTAACTATCGATTCTAGATTTTTAGTTGTCGTAATAGTTTCAACATTGATTAAAAATTCTGTTCCTTTCCTCTCATCTTTATCAAAAATTTTATTTTTGGCCTCAATAAATTTCTTAAGTGCATAGTCTGTTTCCACCATTGGAGCTATAATGTAATCAGTGCCAAACTGTTTACACTCCATTAAATCTTTCATGGCTTCACAACCGCCTATTTTGATTCCTAATTTAAGATCTAACTTCCTGACAATTTCAACGAGCCTTAATAATTCATCAACTCTTGTTCCTTCGGCTTCAAATTCTGCTTTAATTCCAATTACCCCATAATTGTCTCTTAAATCTTTTAAGACCTTTAGCATTTCTTTTTCTAATTGATTCATGCTCTGATACTACTTTAGTTTAAGATTTTTTCAAAATTATAATTAATTGGAGGAGTCATTTTATCAATAGGGTTGGAAATTAAATGGCCCGACTTTAATATTCTGCTGGATATTTTTGGAAAATATGTTTGTTCAGGATCTATTGGCACGATAAAGACTCTTAATTTTTTATCATTAAATTTTTTTAAAAAATTTTTATCTTTATAAAATTTTTTCTTAAGCACAGAAATTTCAATTCCATAAGATTTAAAAAATTTTTTCCAGTCAGGAAACAACAATCCAGTTTTATCATCACAGCCTACATACCGACCTTTAAAATAATTTTTTTGAGTCATTCTTATTGAGGCATATCCATTGTCATAAAAAATAAAAATTTTAAGATTTAATTTATTCCAAACTGCGGTTCCTATTTCTTGTAAATTCTGAGTAAAACCACCATCTCCTTCAAACAAACAAGTCCTTTTCTTCTTGTCAGATAGACCTAATCCTATTGCTCCTGCCAATCCATAGCCCATTGAAGCTAAAGCTTTATTGTTTATACATGTTTGTCTGTCCTTGAATTGAAATGTTTGCATAAAAGTTGTTTCTGCTCCGCCACTTGAACAGGGACAAATGTTGTCGTTACTTCCCATAAGTTGAGAAATTTTTATATAAAATTCGTAAGGAGAAACATAATTTGATCTATTTTTGTTACTTTCTTTTTCGTATGCAGGTATCAATGCTTTAATTTTCTTACATTTTTTTACCCACTGATTGTTTTTAGTTATAATTTTTTTATTGGTTAATCCAATCAATGTTTTTAAAAAATTATCAGCATCTGCTTGAATTCTTAGATGGGTTTTTGGATTTTTTTTATTTAGTTGTGCAATGTCTATATCCACATTAATAATTTTTCCATTTTTTACAAATGATTTATAATTAAAACCAGTTTGTTGAATTCCCAAACTTGTTCCTATGCAAATTAAAAGGTCTGAGTTTTGTATAAGTATGTTTGAATATCTTTGTCCCCAAGTATTAGGTCGGCCAAAATTATTTTTCACATTTTCTGCCAAAAGATCTGCAGCATTCCAAGTTGTAAATAAAGCGTAATTTGTTCTTGTTATTAAGCGTTTAGATTTTAAAAAAAACTTTTTAGATATACCGGATCCTAAGAGCAATGATATTCTGTTTGAGTTTTCAAGCAATCTAATTAATTTTCTTTTTATTTTTTTGGAAATAACAAATTCTTTTTTTTTATTTTTTTTAGAACGATAAATTATTTTTTTATCAATTTCCTTTGCTTGAATATCTATTGGTATTTCTAAAAAAACAGGGCCTTTTCTCTCTGCTTTGGACAAACTTGAATATTCAAATATTTTATCAGATCCTTCGGTGGTAAAAAGAGTCTTGGAACATTTGGTGATTTTTTTAACAATACTAACTCCATCATTTTGTTGTATTCCAGTTTGACGAATTTTGTTTTTTTTATGTAATCGTAAATCAGAAGTTTTGCTTTGTCCTCCAACAATTAATAGCTCTCTGGATTCCAAGTATGCCCCTGTAATTGCTGAAACAGAATTTGTAAGACCAGGCCCGCTTGCGACTAAAACCCAAGCTCTACTTTTCTTGTCATTATTTGCTCTATTAAAATATTCCGCCGCTATGGTTGCGCAATGTTCGTGCAAAAAAGGTATTACTTTGAAATATTTAGAAGCACTATTTACTAGGTGCATTATAGATCCGCCTTGAAGCAGAAAGCAATGAGTGTAACCCATTTTCTTCAAAGACAAACAAAAGTAGTCACTATATTTCATGTTTTAAATGTAAATTTTTTGTGACCAGTGTAGGACACAAAAACAACTAAAATTATTGAAAAAGCCTGAGAAAAATAAATATTTAATTTTAGAACAGATATACATAGCCACAAAATAAAAATACCCACAATCGCTTGTATACCATAAACTAAATAAGATCTAACGTATTCTAAAATCCAATTTGTGTTTCTAGTTTTAAATACAAATTTTTTAAATAGAACAAAAGCAAATGTTATTGACATTATACTATTTATTATTCCGACACCGATAATTCCTATCAAATGAAAAAATAAAAAATAATTTAATATGCCAATAGAGTAACCAAAAATTGTATTTATCACTCCGACTAATAGAAATTTTTTAGGTACCTTATTGTAAATAGAATTTAACATCTATTTTTTATTTTTTGCAGCTAAATCACTATTGTCCTTAGCTTTTTTTTCCCATCCTTTTAAATTAACTCCAAGCTGGTATGGAGGAATACCATGTCCAATACATTTTGTGCACAAAGAATGATTTTCCTTCTTTTTTTCCAAATTTTTAACTGAATCTTTTAAAAAATCATTAGATATAATTGATGAATTTTTTTGTCTATCAAAAGTGACACAGCATAATGGTACACTTCTATCCCAATTGATATTAACTTGGTTTGTAAGGTAACGGCATGGCTGATCTCTTTGCGATTTAGTGATTTCAAGGCCTTCGTCTATATTTACTAAGAGTAATTTTGATAACTCTTTTACTTCTTTGCTTGGTCTGCCTTCAAGATAATCAATACATCTTTCTATTGGAAAGACCACCGGATATGTGGTTGATAAACCAAAACCTAGTTCATCACATAAATTTTTCATCATCTCTAAGTCTTTTCCAATATTATTTTTGTATAGATGATAATTTACATCAACATAAATTTTTGATTTATAAGCATCCATATAATATTTAATTTTATACATATTGGCTTTAACTAAGTTTACATCTCCTCCCGTGTGTGTAGAGTTGTAAGCGTCTGGATAAAATCCTGACGTAGACACTTTTAAATATTCTGGAGATGATTTTACAAGTTTTCGAATTTGATCGTCAGAAGGTATTGATAAGTGAGAAGAGACTGCGGCGGCTATTCCCTGTTCATGCAAATGTTCAACAATTAAGTGTAGTTCTTTGTGCAAAAGAGGTTCTCCCCAACTGTAAAGACTGACATGAGTTATCACATCAACTTGTTCTTTCATTTTTTTAATAACTTTTTTGAAATCATCTAATTTCATTATTCCCATTGGATTTTTAATTCCCACTATACTTTGCGCACATGATGGACATTTAAGACTACAATTACCAACAATATCAATTGTAAAAAAACAATCACAATATTCGCTATAATTAACTCTATCTTTTTTTGAAACTCCCATTGTGTCTAACTCATTAATAATTTCATCTTCTTTTAATGCAACGGCAACAACAACTGATAAATTGTTATACTTTGCTTTTAATGTTTTTATTTTATCTGGTGTGTCAATTTTGAAATCGCCAATCATTTTTCCAGTAAGTGAGGGATCTCCATCAACAAATCCAACAATATTTAAATTGTGTTTCTTAGAAAAACGTAACAATCCCATGCCCGTCATTCTAGCTCCCCAAACAACCAATGGTCGGTTACTTAAAACATCAATAAATTCTTTTTCTTTTTTTTTCATTAATTTTTTATCCAAGAATTAAACAAATTTTCATCAAATTTCAAATTACTCGAGACTTTATACCAATTATAAAGCTCTTCTATAGCTTCTTCGTGTGACATAAATTTTATTCCCTTAAACTCACTCATTAATAATGAATTATCAGCTGAATATTCTGCCTTCAGACCTTTCTCTTTTACTTCTATATCCTTCCTTCTACCGTCAATTTTTTGGATAATTTTTGCTAAAGTTAATAAGTCAACAGTTCTTCCGGTGCAAACATTGTATGTCCTGTTCTTTGGATTTTCTTTTATAAAGATATCTACAATTTTCGCAAAATCGTTAACATACATATAATCAAAAAATGCATTTTTACCCATTGATATATTTAGGCCGCATAAAAGTCTGCAAATATTATTTGATATAAAACGTCTTCTGTAGTCTTCGTACCTTCCAAAGATACCAAACCCTCTAAGATTATAAATATTTCTTTTTTTGCTCTCTATGTTTTTAGCTATTTCATATTTAGAAAAACCATATATATCTGACTTTGAAGGAATATGTTTTCCTAAATAATCTTCTTTCATTTTTGAAACATAATTTCTTGAATCAAATTCTGCTCCAGATCCTATACATATCAATTTGCCAAAAAACTCTGAACATCTTTCGATATTAAAATACATTTTTAGATTTTGATCTATTGAAGTTAGAGTCACGCCGCAGTGAATTACAACGTCAAAATTATTTTTTTTTAAATATTCTTCAATAGAGTTGGTTTCCAATAAGTTAAGTTGTTGCCTTTTTGGAGAATAAATTTTTTCATACCTGCTTTGAAGATGCTCTTTTATATTTCTTCCGACAAAACCGTTTGTTCCGGTTATAAGAATTTTCATTTTAATTTAAATTATTAAATAAGTTAAGTTTTGATTTTACTTAAAAGCTTCTCGGTATGTCCATCTAAATTCTCTTCAACACATACCATTGGGGCAGAACAATCTTTACAAAAAGGAATTTCATTACGTTTGCCTTCTAGTTGAGCTATCTGCAAATCTTTTAGAGTTTTTCCGTGCCAAATTTCTGATGCACTTTGTTTGCTTGCATCGCCTATAGCTACATCTCTTGGCCAATCTAATGTGCAAGGACTTACCACGCCGTCATGATTTATATGAAGATACATAAATATAAAAGGACAAACCTTTTTGTATCTAACTGTTTTTTGGTCATACATACCTGTGAGATCAACTTCGTTCTGCTTACCTTTTTGCGTTTCAGCCCATTGTGGTACAATTTTTTCTATATAAATTTCGTCAGCAATATTTCCAAAAGTTTTATAGAAATAATCTTTTTCTTGATCTGTCATAGAGAAAACCGTTTCTCCTTTTAATTCACTGGCATGATTTACTATTTTTACATAAATATTTAGATCACCTTTTTTTCTGCTATAGTCATATAAGTCTTTCACGTTACCCACGAACTCATTCCAATCAATTTTTGCAGCTGCAACTTTTATATATCTTTCGCTTGAAAGGCCTTCTAATGAAATATTTATTCTCTGTAGACCGGAATCAACTAATTCTTTATTTAATTTTGGATTTAATTTTGATCCATTTGTAAAAACCTCAATCATGTCTGCAACATTGGCCTTCCTGGCATAATCAATAAATTTAGGGAGCAATGGATGTAAAGTCGGCTCGCCATGATTTCCAATTTTGATTTTTTTAATTTTGTCTGGGAAAGCTTTTAAATCATCTACGGTTTTTTTAAATAAATCCATTTTCATCATCCCGTGAGGAAATTTTTTTTCTTTTTTCCCAAGTACATCCGCCTGAAAACAAAAGCTACATTTAAAATTACATAAACTACAAACATCTATATGAACTGAGAAAGGTGTTTTCAAAGGAGCAACGTCTTCCAATTTTTGTTTTTTTTGATGATATATTCTCGGCTTGATAACGGCCGCAATTTTAGAATTAGCAGTATTTTTTTCTTCCATAAAAGTCTATGTCCTCCTCTGCGTATATAATTATATTACTTTTATGACTTTATATAAACTCAATTTTGTTATCTTTCAATTTAGCTATATTTGATACCGTATCCATTTTTTTTACCGTTTTTATAACTTCATCAGGGTAAATTCCTGGAACCATTACTATTAGCAAGTCAACTTTCTCTTTTTGTAAGGTTTCAGGAGCCAATATTCTTGAATGTAAAACCGGAGTAAACTTACCCTGTTTAAATTTCGCTGAATCAACAACGTATTCAATTTCCTTCAATTTGCTTAAAGCTAACAACGCTAACGTTCTATGACCGGCTCCCCAAACAGCAACTTTTTTACCCTCTTTTTTGTATCGATTCACAATTTCTCGTAAATTTTTAATTAACTTTTCAACTTCAATATAGTCTTGAGATATGTCTAAAGGTTCTATTTTTTTAACTTCAACTATAGAATTCTTAAATTTTTTCTTTTTAACTACAGCCAGAATATCGTTCTCCTGGTTAATTGTACGACATTCCAAAACATTGAAATTATTATTTTCAAAAGCATATTTTAAAGTTTTTTTAGTAAAGTATGAAAGATGATCGGGAACAAATTCATAAAAACATTTTGTCCGCAACAAATAATCTAAATTGGGAACTGTTACAAATCCAGCTCCATCGTCTGTCATATTGTTATATATTTTTTTAATAATCAAACCTGGTTCAGGTAGATGCTCAAGATAGTTGAATGAAACAAAGGCGTCAAAAGGATAGCCATCTATATTGTTTGTGTCACCGATGTAAGCATTAATCATATTTCTGCCAGCAGCTTTTCCAATCGCCACTGATTCAGGCGAAGCCTCAATTCCAGAAGCTTTTACTCCTGCTTCTTCCAAAATATCAAGCATATTTCCTTTTGCACTTCCAACTTCTAAAACTTTTTTTCCCTTTAAAGTAAATTTGGAAACAAATTCTTTCATTTGTTTTAGTCTGGATAATTTAGCATCTTTGGAAAATGAGGCTGCTGTAATTACTTCTTTGAAATAATCCACTGGATCAATATTTAACTGTACCAACCCACAATGCGAGCATTGAAAAATGTTTAATGTAATTCCTTTATCATTTTTAAATTCATCTTTCTTTGGATAATGTTGGGCAGCCTTTGGCATACCTTTTAATTCCAATAAAGGTTTGGGAAATAGTTTAGAATTACATAAACGACATTTATTTGAGTTCATATCTATTTTGCAAAGAATTTAAGACAAAAATTGTCCAAAAGGTATCTTTCTGAGCCAACTTTTCCTATTACTTTTTTGTCAATATGTTTAGAAATTATTTTAGTTTTTACATTGGTGTTATTAAGCGACTCTTTTATCCATGATGCAAATCCTCCGTCTTCTATATGGTCCTCGAGAACTATAATTTCTTTCCATCTTTTTATTTGGTTTGCCTGCATTGATTTAAATTTTGTTCCCCAGAAAGGTAATGAGAAAAGCGAATAATCTTTGTATTTTTTTCTTAAAATAAGTTCTTTGGCCAAACTTAAAGTATTTCCTGTTGTCAAGAAAGTTTTTTTAATAAAATTTTTTTTATTTACAATGGCCCTCCACTTTCCAGGTTTCAAATTGATATTTTCTTTATCTAAAATTAAATTTTTTGATTTTGCCAACCTTAGATAGGATGGTTGTGATCTTTTTATAATGCGTCTCATGCAAGCTCTTGCCTCAACTACATCTCCAGGTGATGCTATTAACATGTTGGGAAATAATCTCATTAAACCATAATCCTGGATAGAATGATGTGTGTATCCTAGATTTCCATAGCTTACGCCGGCACCCACGTTCACGATTGTTACTGACAAATTATGATAGTCTATATCATTTCTAATCTGTTCTGCGCATCTAAATGTTGGAAAGTTTCCAATTGAATAAACAAATACATGATGTCCTTCCAAAGCCATCCCGGCCGCCAAACCCATCATATTTTGTTCTGCTACTCCGGCATTATAAAATCTTTCAGGAAATAATTTAGCAAATTTTTCTACAACATTGTAACCCAAGTCATTTACAATCAGAATAATCTTTTTATTTTTTTTTGCCGCTAAAATTAATTCGTCTATAAAGATTTTACGCACTATCTATCTCCTTTAGAGCTTGCATTAGTTCTCTCTTGTTTGGAAATTTATAATGCCAAGCAATATTATTTTCCATAAAACTAACCCCCTTTCCCTTAACAGTGTTAGCTATTATTACTTTGGGTTTTTTTCTTTCATTGAATTTAAAAGCTTTTTTTAACTGAAAATAGTTATGTCCATTTACGCTAATAGCTTTGCAGCCAAAAGATTCAATTTTTTTTTTTAACGGTTCTAATTTCAGTGTATTTGAAACTGTAGTGAGACTTTGCATTTTATTATAATCTACTATCAGACATAAATTGTTTAACTTATGATGAGAGGCAAACATCAATGCTTCCCAAGTCGTTCCCTCGTTAAGTTCACCATCGCTTACCAATACATAAGTTTTACGATTTGATTTCTTGATTTTTGCAGACAAAGCTGAACCTACCGCTACCGGTAGTCCATGTCCGAGAGATCCTGTGGAAAAAATCACACCCGGAACATCATGGCTAACATGGCTCATTAACAATGAATTATTTTGACCATAAGAAAATAATATTTTTTTACTAATAAATTTTTTTTCATGCAAAATACAATATAAAGCTAAACAGCCATGTCCTTTGCTAAGAAAAAATCTGTCTCCCAAACTATTTTTTTTTACTGAGTAATTTTTTAAAATATTATTAAATAAAACCGTTAATATTTCCACTATTGAAAGACAACTTCCTATGTGTGACGACCTAGCAAGATTGCTTAATTTAAGAATATTTGTTCTCAATTTTTGACCAGTATTATAATTTATTTTTTTCATTTTTATTCAATTGTATTAAACTAAATTTAAAAACAACTTTTAATTATTTTTACCACATAACTTAATTCTTCTTCGTCCAAACCTGGAAAAACACCTATCCAAAAAGTGTTTTCCATAATGTAATCAGTATTAGAAAGTTTCCCAGAAATTTTAAAATTTTTATTAATATATGCGGGTTGTTTTGTTAAATTGCCTGAAAATAATAGTCTAGTTCCAATCTTTTTTTCATATAACTTGGCTATAATATCTTTTCTCTTAACCTTGCAACTCTTACTTAAAGTAATCGGAAAACCAAACCATGAAGGTTCTGAACCATTTTCTTCCTTTGGTAAAATTAAATTTTCTTGAAGATTTTCTAAATTCTTTTTTAAAAATGAAAAATTTATTTTTCTTTTTTTAATAAAATTATCTAGTTTATTTAATTGAGCAAGTCCGCATGCTGCTTGCATATCTGTAATTTTCATATTAAACCCAACATGAGAATAGATATATTTGTGATCATAACCGTAAGGGAGTTTTCCAAGTTGCCATTCGAATCTTTTTTTGCATGTATTTTCTTTACCAGGTTCGCAATAACAGTCTCTCCCCCAATCTCTGAATGACTCGGCAATTCTTTTAATTCTAAAGTTGTTTGTAAAAACTGCGCCTCCTTCTCCCATCGTGATATGGTGCGCAGGATAAAAACTTAGGGTAGACACATCTCCAAAAGTTCCTGTAAATCTGCCTTTATACTTTGTGCCAAGTGCGTCGCAATTATCTTCTATTAGCCATAAATTATTTTTTTTACAAATTTCTAAAACTTTATCTACGTTAAACGTGTTCCCCAAAGTGTGTGCTAAAATTATTCCTTTAGTTTTTTTATTTACAGCATCTTCGATTAAATTTTCATCAACATTATATGTTGGTATTTTAACATCAACAAAAACTGGAGTGGCTTGATTTTGAAAAATTGGATTTACTGTTGTAGGAAATCCTGCTGCTACAGTTATTATTTCGTCTCCAGGCTTAATCGCTTTTTCTTTGTGTAAGTGTGAAGTTAGCGATGAAAAAGCAATAAGATTTGCTGAAGATCCAGAATTAACAGTTAAAAGATGTTTCACATTTAAATATTTAGCTAAATTAGTTTGAAAATCTGAATTAAATCTTCCAGCTGTCAACCAGGCATCTAAAGAAGCATTTATCATATTTTTAATTTCCTCTGTACCAATGACTTTTCCAGAAGCAGGTATCTCGGTTTTTCCAGGGATGAACTGTTTTTTTTTAAATTTAGTTTTACAAAGTTTTTCGACTAATTTTTCAATTTCTTTCATATTTTCTTAAATAATTTTTTATCTGTGATTCACAAATTGTTCTATAATTTTTATTTTTTATACCCTCATTCCATTCTAAAATTTTTTTTAAAGATTGATTCAAGCTCCATCTTGGATGCCATTTTAAAATTTTTCTTGACTTATAGTTACTTAATCTCAAAAAACTAGTTTCTGGCTTAAACTCCTTAATATTACTTTTTGCTATTTTAATTTTTAGATTTAAAGCTTTCGCAAAATAATTCGCTACATATTTTACAGACTTACAACTTGAAATGTTTGGGGCAAAATTCCAGTTTTGTTGAACATTTTTCAATTTATTATTGTGAAGCTTTTCGGCCAATAATAAATAGCCGCTAAGAGGCTCTAAAACATGTTGCCATGGTCTAACAGATCTTGGATTTCTTAAAATAATTTTTTTACTTTTTTTAGCAAACCTATAAATATCTGGAATCAACCTATCTTCAGAATAATCTCCACCCCCAATAACATTTCCTGCCCTGACTGTAGCCAATCTTTGTTTTTGTGATTTTTTAAAAAAAGAATCAAGATAAGATGAAAACAAATGCTCAACACAAACTTTTGATGCGCTGTACGGATCTTCTCCTTTCAGGGTATCGGTTTCTTGATATATTTTAACATTGTTTTTGTCATAAACTTTATCTGTAGTAATAATAATGGCAGTCTTAACATGTGGTAAATTTCTAATACTCTCAAGTATATTTAAACTGCCCAAAACATTGACATCAAAAGTTTCTTTTGGCTCCAAATATGAATATCTAACAAGAGGTTGGGCAGCTAAATGAAATAAAATTTCAGCTTTAGATCTTTTTATTTCTTTATAAAGCTTTTTATAATTCTGAACGTCAGAAATGATAGATCTTTTTACAACTTTTCCTACTTTGGCAAAATCGAACAAATTTTCTTTAAGCTTTGGTCTTAATGAATATCCTGTAACTTCGGCTCCAAGAAGTTTTAAAAAAATACATAACCAACTACCTTTAAAACCTGTATGGCCTGTTACAAATATCTTTTTTCCTTTCCAGAATTTTTTTTTAATCATTGCTTCGCAAACTGACTACTATCATTTGAAAATTGATTAATCAATTTTTTTTCCTTGCTCCAATTTAATTTTCTTAATAAGGCTTTGATTTGAGTTAAAGAGCAATTTAAATCTAATCTTTTTATTAATCACAACTTTAACTTTAGAGATATTTCTAATTTCATTATTATCTGCTACAGCAGCAATAGGTCTTTTTTTGGGATCAAGGTTGCCAATATAAATTTTGTTTTTATCTGAGATTATTCTTCCCTTCCATCTTCTTGGTCTAAATGGACTTATAGGAGTTACCGCAAGCTTTTTAGAATTTAAAGATAAGATAGGTCCATGAACAGAAAGATTGTATGCAGTACTACCTGCTGGGGTTGACACCAAAACTCCATCTCCTATTAATTTTTTTATTAAAATTTTATTATTTATTTTTAGTTTTAAAAACGCTGTTTGCTTACTCTGTCTTAATAAAGACAATTCATTTACTGCCAAAAAAGAATTTTTCTTTTTTTCTATGCTCGTCGTATTGATTTGAAGCGGATGAATAGTTATAACTTTGGCTTTTTTAATTTGTTGATCAATTTTCTTCGAAATATACCTGTTCATTAAGAAACCAACTAATCCACAGTTTATTCCATAAAAGGGTTTGTTTAATTTATAATATTTTTTTATTGTTCTGAGCATAAATCCATCCCCTCCTGCAACAACAATTAAATCTGATTTTTTAATAGGAACGCTTTTGTGTTTTATTTTAATAATTTTTTTAAGTTTTTTAGACTTTTCAGTTTTATCAAAAACAAAATGATATTTTTTCATATAATTTATGGTGCCCTCGGCCAGACTCGAACTGGCACTCCCTTGCG
>CEUZ01247854.1_pt1 | contig 16391 bp, 14 predicted proteins | sample 361511 | NCBI WGS metagenome assembly CEUZ01 (sample SAMEA2622822, study PRJEB7988) | marine metagenome | biome: marine biome (ENVO:00000447); feature: surface water layer (ENVO:00002042); material: "saline water (ENVO:00002010), including plankton (ENVO:xxxxxxxx)" | depth 5 m
GGGGGGCAGTTTCTTCGCACCGTGCGGCTGTATGATCTCTACGAGGGTGACCAAATAGAAGCGGGAATGAAGAGCATAACTTTCTCGCTCACCTTTCGTTCAGATGAGCGGACACTTGAAGACGAAGATGTTGATGGTTACGTTGAACAAATTATTTCAGAGACATCCTCCATCCTGGGAGCTAAATTAAGGTAACATGGAACCAATATTCCCCTCATTTGTAGAACTGGAAAATAAAGTTAAAGAAGCCGCTCATGAAATTAAGCGTCTTCGGGCATCCGGCAGTAGCGAAATGACTGATGAGATGAAAGCAAAAGTGAAGAAAAAAATCGAGAAAATTATCAAACTTATCGAGAAAGTCGATTAAGCTAACTGTCAGGAGGTACCATGGTGGAAGATCAAGATAATCTGGCTCGAGTATCAATTTTTGGACATGAATACACCGTAAAAGCTCAGGCGGAAGCGGATTATATTGCTGATGTTGCCCAGTTTGTGGATCAGAAAATGAGAGAGGTTGAGAAGGAACTTCCATCCTCTCAATCGACCGCACGCATTGCCATCCTTGCCGCCATGAGCATCACGGATGACTATTTTGCAGAAAAACGTCAGAGGAATAATGTGATTAATGAAGTTGAAGAAAAGGCTTCATCTCTCATCGATCTTCTTGACGAGAACCTCGCTCCAGTCTAATAGCCCATTAAACTATCCCAGTCTCTTGACGAAGGCGGGGTGAATGCCGACTCACGACACTGTAATAACCAAAAAACTTTCCGGTAAAAAAGTTGCTCAGTTTGTCTATTCTGATCTGGAAAAGCGAATTTCATCCCTTGCTCAAAATGGTGTAATCCCGACGCTTGCCGCTGTGATTGTAGGGAGTGACCCCGCATCCCAGGTTTATGTGAGAAGTAAAATGAGAAAATTCAGAAAGCTCGGGTTGAATTCTAAAACATTCTTTCTATCTGGCAAAAGTACCAGTGAAGAAATTGTTTCTGAAATTAAGGGACTCAACAATGATGACCGTTTCCACGGAATCCTCGTACAGCTCCCTTTACCTGACGGTATAGACAGCAACGCGGTACTGCGTTCGGTGAGTGTAAAAAAGGATGTAGACGGTTTCCATCCTGAAAATGTGGGGCTGCTCAGCTACGGGAATCCCCGATTTATTCCGTGTACGCCAAAAGGGATTTTCAGAATCCTACAATATTATGGTATCGAAACGATGGGAAAACATGCCGTAGTAGTGGGCAGAAGCAACATTGTGGGCCGTCCCATTTCGGCCATCCTTTCCGCCAAGAGCAGAGATGCTAACGCTACCGTAACAATCTGCCACTCCAAAACCGATGATCTTTCATCTTATACTCAACAAGCTGACATACTTATCGCCTCAGCCGGAATTCCAGGTCTGATTAACGGTGAAATGATCTCAAATGGAGCAGTTGTTATTGATGTAGGCATTACCCGAGTGGACGACAGATCTGATAAAGGTTATTCACTAGTTGGTGATGTTGACGCTCATTCGGTGGATGGCATTGCCGGAGCATTGACTCCTGTCCCCGGGGGTGTTGGCCCTATGACTATTGCCATGCTTGTGGAAAATACTGTTGAGGCAGCGGAACGTTCCATATTAACTTGAGAGTATCTTGATATTAAATTCCCACATTGCGCCCGTAGCTCAGCTGGATAGAGCGCTTGCCTCCGGAGCAAGAGGTCACAGGTTCGAATCCTGTCGGGCGTACTAAGTACGCTCACCTTAATCAGGCTCCTTTAGCGAGGAGTTTTTAATTTAACTTTTAAATTACATCTCGTACTTTTAAAATAAACAGTGGGGTATACTTTTTGTCTAGAGAATAGGATATGACTGATCATAAAAACATGCGTAAAAAGACATTAAAATTAAGAAGTTCTACTTGGTTCAGCGGAAAGGATAAGATGGGATTTGTGCATCGAAGTTGGCTAAGAAACCAAGGCCATCCTGATCATATGTTCGATGGTCGTCCAGTTATCGGTATTTGTAATACGTGGTCTGAACTTACCCCATGCAACGGTCATTTAAGGGATTTTGCAGACATCGTAAAAAAGGGTGTCTATGAGGCTGGTGGTTTTCCATTAGAATTCCCAGTAATGTCTCTTGGTGAAACTATTATGAAACCTACTACCATGCTTTGGAGGAATTTAGTAAGTATGGATGTTGAAGAGACAATTAGGGGGAATCCACTTGATGGGGTAGTGTTATTGACTGGTTGCGATAAGACAACTCCCTCAACCTTAATGGGAGCAGCTAGTGTTGATTTGCCCACTATTGTAGTTCCTGGGGGGCCTATGCTAAATGGGAAATGGAAGGGTAATAATGTGGGATCTGGAACTTTAGTATGGCAACTATCCGAAGAGATTAAAAAAAAATCAATCTCAGTTGAAGATTTAAATCAGGCGGAAATATGTTCATCCCGAAGTGCTGGTCATTGCATGACAATGGGAACTGCTTCTTCTATGGCAACAATGGTTGAAGCATTAGGATTAACATTGCCAGGAGCATCCGCAATCCCAGCCGTTGATTCCAGAAAAAAGGTTTTAGCACATTTGTCAGGCAACCGAATTGTAGAAATGGTTAAAGAAGATATAAAAATGTCAAAGATCCTAACGCGTGAAGCCTTCGAGAACTCAATTATGATAAATGCTGCAGTTGGGGGATCCACTAACCATGTAATTCATTTGTTAGCAGTAGCTCGTAGAGTAGGCGTCGAACTTGATCTAATGGATTTTGATGATTTAGGAAGCAAGATGCCTTTATTACTTAATCTGATGCCATCTGGTGATTACTTAATGGAAGATTACTTTTATGCTGGAGGCCTTCCAGTGATAATAAAGGAAATGGATGATCAACTTCATAGCAATGCTCTAACTGTAAATGGGAAATCTATTGGAGACAATTGTGAATCGGCGATTTGTTATAATAATAAGGTCATATCCAAGTATGAAAAACCATTTCAAGAGACCGCTGGAATTGTTGTTCTCCAAGGAAATTTATGTTCTGATGGCGCCGTTATCAAACCCTCAGCAGCATCTGAAAAGTTGATGCAACACAAAGGAAAAGCAGTGGTATTTGAATCAATAGAAGAATACCATAGACTTATTGATGACCCCATGTTAGAGATAGATGAAAATTCAGTAATGGTGTTAAAAAATGTCGGTCCCGTTGCTTATCCAGGGATGGCTGAAGTAGGAAATATGGATCTGCCAAAAAAGCTAATTAAAAAAGGTATCACTGACATGTTGAGAATCTCAGATGGTCGAATGAGCGGGACTGCTTATGGAACTGTAGTTTTGCATATTTCACCAGAGGCTGCAATAGGTGGTACCCTGGGATTAGTTGAAAATGGGGATATAATCGAACTAGATGTACCAAAAAAGAGATTACATCTTCATGTCTCTGACCAAGATCTTAATTCACGAAGAAAAACCTATGTTAGCCAAGCTACCAAAAAAACACGAGGGTACGTGAGAATGTATGTTGAACATGTCGAACAAGCTCATTTAGGTTGTGATTTCGATTATCTTAAAGGTAGTTCTGGTCAAGAAGTCTCTAGAGACTCTCATTAATTTCAAATCGGTTTAACTGTACTTCCTTAGTATGGATTCACTTGTATCATCACCATATTGGCCATTTGTCGTTCTCATATCGAGCATTATCGTAGTAGTCTCCCTAATCTCTCATTATAAGTTTCATCCATTCATCGCCCTGATGTTAGCAGCCATTTTCGTAGGATTAATATCAGATGAATTACCTTCTCTTGAAAACTTTTCTAGAATAGTGAGGGCTGTGGAAGTACCTATGATCGAATTTGGAATTGTTGCGGGTAAAATTTCATGGGTAATCGCTCTAGCGGCCATAATTGGGGCAGCCATGATGGAGTCCGGAGCTGCTGAACGTATCGTCAATAGTCTATTATCTTTCCTTGGTGAAAAAAGAGCTCCATTGGCATTGTTGATAAGTGGATTTATACTTTCCATACCAGTTTTCTTTGACACAGTATTTTTCCTTCTCATTCCTTTGGCTATCACTATGGCTTTAAAAACAGGGAAAAACTACATTCTTTATGTAATTGCAATTGCAGGTGGAGCCGTGATTACGCATACCCTAGTCCCACCAACACCAGGACCGCTAATAATGTCAGAAACCTTTCAAATAGAACTCGGCGTAACTATTTTGACGGGAATTCTTATGGGCATCATTCCAGCCACTGTTATACTATATCTTGCCAAGAGGATGAATGAAAAATTTAATATACCCGTGCGTATTAGAACATCTCATGCCTTAGAATCTAAACCTAGCCCAGGTCTCCTAATGTGTGTTCTCCCTATTGTATCACCAATCATACTCATAAGTTCTGCTTCCATTGTTCAAGCGTTGTATGGTACCTTGCCCGCTTGGTTGGCCTTTTGGGGGAATAAAAATATTGCTATGGGACTTGGTACAGCCATAGCTTTATTGCTTTGGGCAAAAACATTGAATTTGAGCTCATCTGAGCTTTGGAAAAGAATCGTCAAACCTCTGGAAATAGCAGGAATTATCATCTTGATCACAAGTGGAGGTGGAGCATATGGAGCGATGATTAAACACAGTGGGATCGGCGAGGCCATCAAAATTACAACTGCTAATTTCCAAGTCCATTACCTCTTCTTAGCCTGGATTATTGCCGCTGTTATGAAAACTGCGCAGGGATCTGGTACTGTAGCCATGATCACTACATCCAGTATCATGGTAGCATTGATCGGAACCTCTATCGATCTACCTTATCACCCTATATACGTACTAATGGCGATTGGATTTGGATCATGTTTCATCTCATGGATGAATGATAGCGGGTTTTGGGTTGTGGCCAAAATGTCTGGTCTAACGGAGAAAGAAACTCTACAAACTTGGACTTTAATACTAGCTTCCTTTGCTGTGGTGGGGCTTATTCTCGTGCTTATAGTTTCAACCATTCTTCCTTTCAGATAAAACTTCGTGCAAATGCAAGTTCTTGTTCTAGGGGGTACGGGTTTTATCGGAAAAAGATTAACCTCCAGATTATTACAAGAAGGGGAATTGTCTCTTAACGGTCAAGCTCCTAGGGAGATAAAGCGGTTGGTCGTTTTCGATAAGCATGGTACGGATCAGCTTCCTAATGATCCAAGATTAGAGATCATAGATGGCGATATCAATGACGACAGGTTAATTGATAATCTTTTAAAATCATCTTACGATGCCATTTTTCATCTGGCTGCGATTGTAAGTGGGGAAGCTGAACGAGATTTTGATATGGGAATGCGCGTTAACTTAAAAGCTTCTATGAATATCTTGGAAATATGCAGGCATCAGAATCGCAAACCATTAATGGTTTTTGCTAGCAGTTGCGCAGTCTTTGGGGGAAATGCGACAAAGAGCATTATCCGGGATGATACCCATACTACTCCTCAAAGTTCCTACGGGACACAAAAGGCAATCACCGAATTATTGATAAACGATTATTCACGAAGAGGATTTATCGATGGCAGGGTACTGCGTCTGCCAACTATCATGGTTAGATCCGGAAAAGCCAATGCGGCTAATTCATCGTTTGCCAGTTCGATGATACGCGAACCACTTCATGGCCATACTACAACATGTCCTGTCCCTGACGAAACTATGATATGGATACTATCACCAGAGGCGGCGATTTTGAATTTTATGTTTGGTGCCAGCCTTAACTCAGATTTGCTTGGTGATAATCGTATCGTAACCCTCCCTGGTCTGAAAACATCCGTGAGCGAAATAAAGGAAAGAATGAAAGAACTTAAGGGTAAAGAAATTCTTGATTTGATAGAAACAAGTATTGATGAAGATGTCTACAATATGGTGCAGACTTGGCCCATCGATTTTGATACGTCTCGAGCTTTGGACCTGGGATTTGTGAAAGATAACTCCATTAGTGATGTTATTAAATTATTCATGAAAGAAGAATTTGACAGTTGACTGACCAGGAACAAATTGTGGCAATAGTAACAGGCGCCGGCTCCGGAATAGGAAGAAACTTCAGTCTGGCCTTGCTAAATGAAGGGTATTCAGTGGTTCTTGCTGGACGTGAAAAATCAAAGCTGGAAAAAACCACTCTCCTCTCACAAAAAAAATCCCGGAAAAGTCTTATTCTTCCGACAGACATAACCGATGAGTCTGCTGTGAAGAATCTGTTCAAAAAAACTAATGATCATTTCGGACGAATTGATTTGGTATTCAACAATGCTGGCATTGCGGGTCCTCCAGATGTTCTCGAAGATATAGTCTACAAGGATTGGAAAGCTGTGGTAGATACTAACCTCACTGGTGCCTTTTTGTGTACACGTGAGGCCTTTATTTATATGAAAACGCAGGATCCCATAGGTGGGCGTATTATCAATAATGGGTCTATCTCAGCACATGTACCACGTCCGAATTCAGCACCATATACCTCAGCAAAACATGCGATTTCCGGATTGACAAAATCAACCGCCCTTGAGGGTAGAAAGTACAACATTGCCTGCGGACAAATTGATATTGGCAATGCATCTACTTCAATGACAGATAAAATGCTTACCGGGGTTCCTCAAGCGGATGGTTCAATTAAACAGGAAGATACCATGGGTGTGGATAACGTGACAAAAGCTCTTATGTATATGGCAAAACTTCCTCTGGATGCAAATGTGCTATCCATGACCGTCATAGCCACAAAGATGCCATATGTAGGTAGGGGATGAGTAACATTACCACATGGTGTAGAAAAATTTTGTTAATATACATCTTTTGTTTTTCTGGAAATTCAAATCTGGTTTGGGGACAGCCTGAGACAAAACTCAATGTAATCTTTATTATTATAGATGATTTAAATGACTTGCCTTATCAACCAGATGGGAAACCATTGGTGCCGACCCCTAATATTGATCGCTTGAAGGCACAAGGTGTTACTTTTACAAATGCACATACAAATAATCCTCTCTGCGCCCCTTCACGTGCAAGCATGATGTTCGGAATTTATCCCCAGACTTCGAGTCTTTATTGGTTCGAAGATTGGCGCGATAACGGTGTATACAGAGAATCAATTTCTCTAAATCAAAATTTGAGAAATGGAGGATATAAAGTTTTCGGTACTGGAAAAATCTACCATGGCAATCAAGATGGATTATTTGATGAATTTGGCCATAAAGGGAATATCGGTCCGTTCCCTTGGGATGGAAAATCACTCAACGGAATGCTTCCTCATCCTCAGCAGCTATTTTTATATCATGGAGAAGATGCTGATATGGATTATAAGTGGGAACATGTTTTTGGCCCACTTTCAAATATCCCCATTTGGCCAGCGGATAAAACAAAAGAAATCCCAGGTTACAGTGGTTGGCGTTTGGCCGGTAAACCTTGGCGATATATTAATGATGAAGACCGGGATTTAATGCCAGATGAATTAAGTGCTGATTGGACTAGTGAAATAATTGCTAGAAAGCATGATGAAAAGCCTTTTGCTCTTTTTACAGGTTTGGTCAGGACACATACACCTCTCTACGCACCAAAAAAATACTTTGATCGATTTCCAATTGATTCCATTGAAATACCTAAGATTGATGTAAATGATTTAAATGATGTTTCGACAGCACTAGGAAATGAATCATTATATGGATTTCGAAGATATAAAATGTTATTTCGACATGAAGGAAAGGATTTGTTTCGCAAATGGTTGCAGGCATATATGGCTTGTGTTGCATTTATAGATGATCAAATTGGGAACATATTGGATTCAATAGAATCAAGTCCATTTAGTCAAAACACAATAGTTTTCTTAACTAGTGACCACGGATTTCATATGGGAGAAAAAAATTTCTTATATAAAGGAAGCCTTTGGGAACCATCAACACGTATCCCGTTAATTATTGCGGGGGTCCCCGGTAGCCCCAAGGGTAAAACTTCTAATCAACCTGTCTCACTGATTGACATTTACCCAACCTTCAACGAACTATTTAGTCTTGATAGTAATCCTAACGCTGAAACCAATAAGTATAAACTTGAAGGACATAGCTTGGTACCAATAATAATGGATCCAGAAAATGGAAATTGGGAAGGTCCTGATGTTGCAATTACATCAATACCTGGGAAAAATCACTCTCAACACAAAATTTATGATGGATCATTATTCCCACATTTTTCAGTTCGAGATAAACGTTGGCGCTATTCACTCACTTCAGACGGTGGAGAGGAACTCTACGATCACAAAAATGATCCATTCGAATGGGTTAATCTGTCAAATGATCCTGATTACTTTTTCATAAAGAACATTATGAAGGAACAATTAATTGGATTGCGAGACGGTGATCGTTGGCAATCACTTGAGTTTTACGACTCTTCAAATTTTAATTTTGGGAGTAATGAAATAGAAAATAAAAACGGGGGAGTTTATCTTGCTGATGAAACTAAGACACAGCTATCTAGTATAGAATCATTTAAAAACTTTGAGTTTGAGTCATATATAAAAGTTGATTCATTAATTCAATTAAGTGTTAACTATGGAAATCTATCAGAAGAATCAATAATCTCACCAAAAATTAATTCAAATGAAGCAAGATTATCTGGTTTTCATTTTGGTGAATGGAATCATTATAGAATCAGAGTCCATAATTCACGTCATCAGCTATGGATAAACAAAAAATATATATCTGATTTAGTTAAGGAACATTCTGTTAGTCTTGGTCCAATTATTATTAAAAAGTCAACAAAAGATGCTTCTTTAAAAGTTCTGCAACCTCGAGTAAGAGAATTATGAAAACAATAGTCTTTATTGGCACTTAACTGAAGATATTTATTCTATTATCTATAATAGACATTATGATTATAAATACAATTGAATAATGTATTTTTCTACTTTAATCTTAATGTATCCGATGAAGAGGAAGTCAATTGCGACAAAATATCTAGAACTTACACTTACATCAAGAAAGGAGAAGCTATTAAATAATGGAACATCGAAAAACATTAGTTTATCTGTTATTAATAATTTCCAGTCTTATGGGACAGAAAAATCAAATAGAAAAAGATTGGATTCGTTTATTCAATGGGAAAAATCTTGATGGATGGAAAATTAAAATAGCCGGTTATAAGTTAGATGACAATTTTAATGAAACCTTTAAAGTAGAAAATAATGTCCTCAAAGTTTCATATGATAACTATAAGAATTTCAATCGTCAATTCGGACACATTTTTTATGAAGCTCCTTTCTCTGACTACATTCTTAGATTGGAATACCGATTCTTAGGTGAACAAGTTAAAGGAGGTCCAAACTGGGCCTATCGAAATAGTGGAATTATGGTACATTCTCAATCTCCAGAAAGTATGGATATAGGACAAGAATTTCCAGTGTCAATAGAAATACAACTTCTAGGAGGTAATGGAATTGATAACCGATCAACCGCAAATGTCTGTACCCCCGGAACCAATGTTGTCATGAATGAGGAACTTATAACAAAACATTGCACTGATTCTAATTCAGAAACTTATCACGGTGACCAATGGGTAAATGTAGAAATAGAAGTGCACGGAAATTCTTTAATTAAACATAAAGTCAATGAGAAATTAGTTTTGGATTATTCAAAACCTCAATATGATGAAAATGATGAAGAAGCAAAGAAACTATTTGATACTAATAAGATGCTTAATGGGGGATATATTTCTTTGCAAGCTGAAAGCCATCCTGTCGAATTTCGAAACATTGAAATATACCCTCTAACTAAATAAAATCTATATGTTGAAATCTTTTTCAAGATATAGTTTTTTTCTACTTCTTAATTCTATCGTAATAGGTGATCAAGATCGACCCAATATTATATGGATTACCAGTGAGGATAATTCACGAGATCTTTATCATATATATAATGAAACAGGAGCTTATACTCCAAATTTAGAGAGGTTAGTTGAACACGGGTTGGTATTTGAAAATGCATACTCACAAGGCCCAGTATGTTCTGTTGCTCGAAGTACATTAATAACGGGTGCTTACGCTCCAAGAATTGGGGCTCACTATCACCGAAAAACTAAATTGGTTCCTATGCCTTCTAATCTCAAGATGTTTCCAAGTTATCTAAGAAATGCTGGATATTATACATCAAATAATTACAAGGAAGACTATAATATAGTTAAAAGCGATAATGTCTGGGATGAATCCTCGTCTGAGGCAACCTATAAGGACAGAAACAAGAATCAACCTTTTTTCCATGTTCAAAACTTTGCTATTACTCATGAGGGAAAACTTCATTTTACTTCCAAAGAAATGTTGGAGCATTTCACTAAGAGATCTTTAGATAGTATTGAAGTACCTCCATATTTACAAGATACAAAAATTGTTAGATATACTATTGCAAAACATTATGACCTTATAACAGAATTAGATATTCAAATTGGGAATTTTTTAGATGATCTTCAAACTCAAGGACTTATGGATAATACATTTGTATTTTATTTTGGCGATCACGGGGGAGTACTCCCAAGAAGCAAAGGCTATATTTATGAAAGTGGTTTAAAGGTACCGTTAATTGTTTACGTTCCTGAAAATTGGAAGCATCTTGTGCCAGTTCAAAAAGGAAATAGAATTAATGGGATTGTTACATTTATTGATATGGCTCCAACAGTATTGAATCTAGCTGGAATAGATATACCTCCTGGTATCGATGGAAAACCATTCCTTGGAAAAGGTGTATCAAAGACAGAATTAAATAATCGAAATCATGTTTTTGGCTATGCTGATAGATTTGATGAAAAATATGATTTTGTTCGGTCACTTCGTAAAGGAAAATATAAGTATATACGTAATTATCAGACTTTAAATATAGATGGTCTCTTTAATTTTTACCGCTACAGGATGTTAGCATATCAAGAATTGCTAATAATGAATAATGCAGATTTACTCAATCAGTTTCAAAAATTATTTTTCTCCAAAAAACCAAATGAATCATTATATAACTTGGACACAGATCCTTATGAAGTGAATAATTTGTCCAATGATAATAGCTATAATGAAATATTAATCGAACTGCGTAATGAACTAACAAATCATCTTAAAGACATGCCTGATCTAGGCTTTTTCCCAGAAAGTTACTTCTTAGATTATGGTGCAGATAATCCGGTTCAATTTGGTCAAAGGAATAAAGATAGAATTTCTAAGATTATTAATATTGCTGACCTATCATTAAAACCATTTTCTGATGTAAAGGATAATATTAAAGTAGCATTATTATCAAAAGATCCTTGGGAAAGATATTGGGCTTTAATTGTTTGCTCAAACTTTGGTGAAGAAGCTGCATATTTTTTAAACTATGCAGAAACAATATTCTTTGAAGATGAAGAGACTTTAGTTTCTTTGAGAGCCTCTGAATTTCTAGCACATTCGAATTATATGAGTAAAGAAAAAATGTTTATATATCTAATGGAAAAATCTAAGAATCCAACCGAAGCAAATATTATTCTTAATTCTATAGCGGTTTTAGATCAAACAAAAACTGACTATGATATCGATATATCAGAAAAAATATTTCCAGATCAATGGTTAACTGGAAAAGATAACTTACTTAAAGTCAGGATGAATTTCATTAATGACTCTTTCGATGGTTATGAGATATTCACAAAACATTTAAATCTTGAAAATGGTAATAAATAAATTATGTTTCAAACTCGATACTTTAGAGTTCAATTATGTTTTCTCCCTTTTCTTTTCATTACGTGTAATGAAACTGAAACTAATTCGAATAGACCTAATATCCTTATTGCAATGGCTGATGATATCTCATTTCCTCATATGGGCGCTTATGGAGCTAAATGGATAGTTTCTCCGGCCTTTGATGAGATTGCTAGTAAAGGACTTCTATTTGAAAATGCTTTTACTCCAAATGCTAAATGTGCTCCATCTAGAGCGATACTTTTGACTGGAAGAAATAGTTGGCAGCTTGAAGAAGCAGCAAATCATTGGCCATATTTTCCAGAGAAATTCAAATCAATATTTGAGTCATTAGAGGATAATGGTTATCATACTGGATATACCGGAAAAGGTTTTGCTCCAGGAATTACTGGAACAAAAGGTGGAATAAATAGAGAACTTGTTGGAAAAAATTATAGTTTTCGAAAAACGGTGCCACTTACAGCGGGAATTTCTGATATTGATTACGCTAGTAATTTTTCTGAATTCTTAAAAAATAAGAAGAAAAATCAACCTTTTTCTTTTTGGTACGGTTCTTTGGAGCCACATCGTTCATTCGAATATGGATCAGGTAAAAAACACTTGAACACAAAATTCGATGAAATAAATCAATTTCCAAGTTATTTCCCAGATTCAGATTCGGTCAAAAATGATCTTCTTGATTATGCGCTGGAAATAAACTACTTCGATCTTCATTTGGGAAAAATGATTAAAACTTTACATGAAAACGGAGAATTAGATAATACAATAATTATTGTTACAGCTGATAACGGTATGGCATTCCCGAGAGCCAAAGGGCAGGCCTACGATGCTTCAAACCATATCCCACTTACAATAATGTGGAATAATGGTATAAAAAATGTTGGAAGAGTCATTAAAGATTTCATCAGCTTTGCTGATTTCGTACCTACAATACTTGAGGCAACAGGAATCAGCTGGAGCAAATCTGGTATGGCAGAGCTAGAAGGTCAAAGTATAATTGATATTTTTAGAGATTCAAAAAATATTAATCACAGAAACCACATCTTAGTTGGAAAAGAAAGACATGATGTGGGTAGACCAAATGACTTGGGATACCCAATCCGTGGAATAAGAACACATAATTTTCTCTATTTAGTAAACTTTGAATCTGATAGATGGCCAGCTGGAAACCCCGAGACTGGTTATTTAAATTGTGACGGAAGTCCAACAAAGACACTAATATTAAATCGCAAGAGGTATGGGTTGAATCCAACTTTTTGGGATTTATCATTTTCAAAAAGACCCAAAAAAGAACTCTATTATATAATTGATGATCCACATTGTTTAATAAACTTAGCTGGGTCAGAGGAATACAAAAAGATTGAACAAAGGATGCATAAAGAATTGATAGCAAGGTTGGTAGAACAAAAAGACCCACGAATTATTGCTAATGGAGATATTTTTGATAAATACTTATACGCAGACGTCAAACACCAAAACTTCTATGAGCGTTATGTGAATGGTTTAATTTCAAGTAAAAGTGCTAGATGGGTAAACGAAACTGATTTTGAAGAATGACCAATATGTAATTCTTATTTAGTGTTTTCCTATTTACCATCTAACTGAATGGATTAATTACTATAAAGGGAGGACGAATGAAGAAATTGTGTCGAAAACAAACCACCATCATACTATCTTTCGGCCTTTTTTTATCCTGCAGTAATGGTCCAGGTGGTCCCGGCAACTTCGCCTTTCAGGGCCTTGAATTTCGTGTCGAAATTCTCTGTGACAACGTATCGTATACCGTTCCATTGAATGCCTGGAAACGGGAATCCAGTGGTCACGACTATCCAGGCTTACGGGGTAAGCTGACAAAATTCATTGGAAAGAGTGTGGTCGAAGTTAATTCCGGTGAGACCGTTAAAGGATATGTTGAGGTATGGTTCGGGGATCCCCGGTACGGCAATTTCCTCGAGTCCTGGGCTGGAAAATTAGAAGATTGGAACGCTCCGCCAATAGAAATTGACAAGTTCGCGGATCCGCCTCGTGAAGGTCGGATGATGTTTGATATCCGTGCGCAGGTTCCGGATATGATCCGTTCGATCAGAGTGACAGTCGATGGTTTGCCGCAGGGGAAGATGATGACTTACAGCGGGGAAACCGATCTGACAGTCCCCGGAAATCGCGGAGGGGCGCTGACTAATGGAGCACAGGTGTTCGCGCTCCAGGCTGGAGACCGCTGGATGTCACTCGGATCCAGGGAATTCCCGATCCCCTACTGGACAGCATTGCTGGAAGCACGGGAGAATGATGTGCGCGCAACATTCACGTCACAGCTCTGGAAGGCTTATGAGAGTACCTGGTTCAATACACATCTATGGGTCATGGAATGGTTCCCTTCTCTTGATGATTTGGTTGAAAAGCACCGCTACGAAGCCATTGAAACAAAACAGGCGTTGCGTACGTTCGATCACCGTCCGGACGCACAGAAGTGGGTCAAGGATATGCGGCTTTGGGTTATCCTGAGCGGGAGAGGATGGCTACACGAAGTTCCTTATGATGAAGATTTCTACATGAAACATACCTACGAAGAGATGACCAAGCGGCTCCATGATATCGCAAAGTATTACGATCCTCGAAAGACGGTATTGTATATCCCCGGATGGGAGGGTCATTATGACACCATTACACCGCGATACGCGCCTGATCCAGAAATGGGAGGTGAAGACGGTTGGAAAACGTTTATCGACACCGCACATGAAATGGGCTATCACGTTGTGCTACATTTCGATCCTTGGTGTGTATCCTTTAATCAGCCGGAGTACTGGACAGTTCAGGAGGGTTCCTGGCATACACAGTTCCCAACAATGGGTCAGGGAAGCTTCGGCAGAATGAGCACTACGAACTTTACGTCGCTCGATTATAAACCGTGGCAAGATATTTTCGTGGAGCGTGTCGAACGCGCAATAACCAAATATGGCGCTGACGGCATTCATATCGACCAGGCGAATAACTACCGAAACAGAAATCAGGCGGATATGCGGAAGTACGACAGTCAGCGCGGATTTTTTCAGGCCATGCATAGGATTCGCTCCAAACATCCGAAGGTCCTTCTGCAATTTGAGAATATCGTGGAAAATAACATTGGAATGTCCCCGATATTTGAATGGGGGCCAGGAGATGACCGTGAACTGACGCCGCTCCTAAAGAAGCTGTTCTATCCCTATGTCCGGGTAGTTGGCCATCTGCGTACTTCAGGGCCTCACGGAGAAGGAGGCGCCTGTTTTATGTGGGATATTCCACAGGAGCTAGCCGACTCTCGTGTCAAGTGGATGAAAATGAATAACTATATTCCAACGATGAAAATTGCAAATGCTGAAATTGACCTGTCAACACCGCAATCGCAGCAATACTTTGAATGGGCACGGGAATTTGATGCAAAGCTGAAAAAGGGTGAATCATTGTATTAATTCGTTATGGCGCGAATCAACATGAGGTTTGATCGCAGCGGAGACAAGTTCATTAAGCGAAGAAAGTTTCTCAAGCACAGTGCCGTTACCGGATACCTAAATACAGTTTTCTTTAAGTCCTCTTTTTATACAAAAATGAGTAATGTTATTTGTACAGATGGTATCTTAAATATTTGATAAATAAATAACAAGAATCGAAAATTTCATATGGTGAAAGGGAGTTAAGCCAATAAGTTTAACTTGAGTTTATTCTTTAAGAATTCAAGACATTAACAATCATGCCACAATTATTGAACAATGATAAGAGAAAGAACATTATTAATATTTTTGATCATAAGTCTTCATGCAATTAGTTGCGAAGAAAATCTTCCACCAAAAGTATCCGTTTATTTCATCAACCTGACTGGAGATAGTATTACTATATTGGATAATTCGGGTAACGGAATGTTTGAAAAGGTAGAAATAAATCCATATGAGTCTAAGAATGTCAGATACGAATGTTACGGAGGAGGTAGCTGTAATATTCGGTTTCATCATGAGTTCAGCGGTAACTATGAAGTATGTCTCTGTTTTGACGGTTACCAACGTAATGAAAAGTATACATTCGGATATAATCCCATAAATGATATGGTTAGCGAAGCAGAAAAGTGTAATGCCTGTAGAAATTAAGATATTTATCTAATTTTTATCCCAAACCATTGCTAGTTGAAGGGATTATTGGAAATTAGGGTGAGTAACAATAGGATCCGTAAATTCTATCAAGGATAGTAAATATTAAAAGGAATTATAAATGAACCAGCACCTTTCTCTTCGATCTGGTAATCCCGCTCTTTCCGCATCTACCTTTACAGGCTTCGAAAGAATGGAACAGACTAAATCAATGACCATTCAAGGGACTGTTAACAAAACGGCCATTTCATTGCTAATTGTTATGGTTTCGGCTTCATATACATGGGGCATGCCTGTAGTAGATGGTCGATTTGGTGGACTGATAGCTCTGGGAGCTATCGGAGGACTAATAACGGCGCTTGTAACTGTCTTCAAGAAACAGTGGGCTATGTATACTGTTCCTTGCTACGCAGTCCTTCAGGGTTTGATGCTTGGCGGGGTTTCTCGCTTATTTGAGGCGTCTTATCCCGGGATTGTGAACCAGGCAGTGTTTCTCACTTTTGGGACGCTGGGAGCCCTACTTTTAGCATATAAATCGGGTCTTATTAAAGCGACGGAGAACTTTAAATTG
>CEUZ01060887.1_pt1 | contig 16375 bp, 18 predicted proteins | sample 361511 | NCBI WGS metagenome assembly CEUZ01 (sample SAMEA2622822, study PRJEB7988) | marine metagenome | biome: marine biome (ENVO:00000447); feature: surface water layer (ENVO:00002042); material: "saline water (ENVO:00002010), including plankton (ENVO:xxxxxxxx)" | depth 5 m
TGAGCAAGTTCTTTACTAGGTATTGTTAAAAGTTTTAATTTATTTTTCCTTATTCCCTGTGAAATCCACCACTCCAATCTATTATCAGTCCAGTATTTATGCCATTTATCATCAGTACCAGGTGTAACAAAAAATTCTAATTCCATTTGTTCAAATTCTCTAACTCTAAAGATAAAATTACGAGGTGTAATTTCGTTTCTAAATGCTTTCCCTATTTGTGCAACTCCAAAAGGAATAGATCTATTAGTAGAATCTAAAATATTTTTAAAATTTGTAAAAATTTGCTGACAAGTTTCCGGTCTTAAATAAGCAAAAGAACTTCCTTCATCTACAGGTCCAATGACTGTCTTAAACATCAAATTAAAAGGTCTTGGCTCTGTTAAATCTGTTGATTTACAATTAGGGCATTTTTTATCAATTAACTGATCTGCTCTCCACCTAGATTTACAAGATTTGCAATCAACTAAGGGATCGCTAAAAGTATCTTCATGACCAGATTGTTTTAAAACTATAGGTGCACTTAATATAGCAGCATCAATACCTTCAATGTCATCTCGCTCATAAACCATAGATTTCCACCAAGCTTGTTTTAGATTATTCTTTAATTCAACACCCATTGGACCATAATCATATAGTCCTTTTATGCCGCCATAAATATCATTGGATTGAAAAATAAAACCTCTTCGTTTACACAAAGAAACTAGTTCATCCATAGTTTTTGCCGTCATTTAATCCTTAGGTTTATATTCTTTGGTTTCAGGATCTATCTCTAAATCAATTGTTTTGTCTGAATTAACATTTTTTTGGCGATTTGCATTTTTTGATTTGTTAAAAAAACTAATAAAAACGATTATAATTAATATAATGATAAATAAGACAATTAGTTTCATTATAAACCATACCTTGACCAAATAAATTTTTCTTCAATTTTTTGTAATATTTCATCACTATCAATCAATGAAGAAGATAGACGTCGTTGAAGAAAGGATTTCTTTTGATCAATAATTTTTGCTTTTGCTTTTTTTCCAAATTTCATTTCAATAATTTCATTTACTGACCCTAAACCATCTGCCAATCCAAGATCAATTGCTTTTTGACCTACCCAAAATAAACCCGAAAAAATTTCATCAATTTTTGAATCATTAATTTTACTACCACGTCTTTTTTTTACATAATCAATAAAATTATCATGAATTTGTTCTTGAATTTTCTTAAGTCTTTCAATATCTTCTTTTTTTTCTTCTTTAAAAGGATCTAAAAAACTCTTACTTTTACCTGAGGTGTAAACCCTTCTTTCTACACCTATTTTTTTAAGTAAGTCTACAAATCCAAAACCAGGTGAAATTACTCCTATAGAGCCAACAATAGAATTTGAATCAATATATATCTCATCTCCAGCACAAGCTAACCAGTATCCGCCTGAAGCAGCTACATCTTCAACAAAGGAAAGAACCTTTTTGTTCTTTTTCTTAGCCAAATCAATAATTTTTTTTGCTATTAAAGAAGATTGGGTAGGGGAACCTCCGGGTGAATTAATAATTAAAGCAATTGCTGGAGCTTTTTTATCAGCAAATAACTTATCTATTAGTTTATTTAATGAAGAAATTGAAAGACCAGAACGCATAAATCCAGCCTGACCTATTACTCCTGAAAGTCGTAAAGTTGGAATATTTATATTTTTTGAAAATAACCTTTTAAACATATGCTTCCATATCAAAACTTAAAGTTTACATAAAGACTTAATTATTGATGTAGGGTTTGTAATTTATATCAAAACGGTTTAAGTGCTGTAAAAAAACTAATGAAAATAAATATTATTTATCGAATATGGCTAAAATAATACCTCTTGAAAACAATAAAGATAATTTTGAAGAATCAATTCTTTCTTTAAAAGAATTATGTAAAGAGGATTTAAATTCTGTTGACACTTTAATAATAGAAAAACTTGATAGTAATGTACCCCTTGTTCAAGAAATAGGTAAATATTTAATTTTATCTGGAGGAAAAAGACTAAGACCTTTGCTTACAATTTCTAGTTTTCATCTTTTAAAAGGTAAAAATCTTAGTACCCATAATCATATAGGCTTAGCATCAGCAGTAGAATTTATCCACGCTGCCACTTTATTGCATGATGATGTTGTAGATACAAGCAAAGAGAGAAGGGGAAATCTAACAGCTAATGAGATATGGGGTAACAAAACAAGCGTATTGGTTGGTGATTTTTTATTTAGTAGATCATTTCAGTTAATGACAAAGTATGGCAATTTAGACACTCTTAAGATTCTTTCAGATACCAGTGTTGTAATTTCAGAAGGTGAAGTTCTTGAAATTAGTAATGAAAAAAATCTAGAAATAAGTGAAGATACTTATTTTAAAATCATTAATGGAAAGACTGCTTCACTTTTCAGTGCTGCATGTCAAGTAGGAGGAATAAGTGCTAAAGCTAAAAAAAATGAAATTGAAGCATTAAAATCATTTGGTATTAACTTTGGAATGAGTTTTCAACTAATTGATGATGCATTAGATTATATATCAGATTCAAATAGTATGGGTAAAAACTTAGGTGATGATTTTAAAGAAGGCAAAATTACTCTACCAATTTTGCTTGCATATGGACGCTCAAATGATGAAGAGAAAAACTTTTGGAAACGTGTCATCTCTAACTTAAAACAAGAAACGGGTGATTTTAATAAAGCAATAAAAATAATAAATAAATATCATTGTATAGAAGATACAATTACAAGAGCTAAACATTTTGCTGATGTGGCAATTGATTCCTTAAGTATTTTTGAAAATAATTTATTTAAAAATACTTTAATAAAATTAATTAAAGTTAGTATTAGCAGGTTTAGATAAATCAATACTCTTCATACGATTTAACCTCAACAATTTCTGACCCAAATTCTTTATTAATTTTTAACTTTATTTCCGATCTTTTGTCATTCGTAAAATATACTGATCTTGCAAGATCTATAAATTTTTGATCAAATTGCTTATTTTTTTCACAATTTCTTATATCATCCTCAATGTTCCATAACTTAGTATTAACTTCTAATAAACTCTCTAAGTAGTTATGAATCTTATTTTTTGAAATATTTTTATCAAGAACGGCATTAAGATATTTTAGCTCTTTTCTGATTAATATAAGTTTATTCTCATCTTTGATATTTTTTTCTTTAAGAATTAGAATAGAAATTTTATCTAGAAGTTCAGCTAATGAGATTGGAGTTTTAATTAACATTATTTTCTTCCATAAATATCATCATACCTAATAATATCGTTTTCATCTAATTTATCACCATACCACATTTCAATTATTACTAGATTTTTATCACTTTTATTTGCCAACCTATGCTTAGATTCTTGTGGTATAAAGATAGTTTCATTTTCACTTAAATTGTATACTTTATTTTCAAGGGTGATCTCTGCTTTACCCTCTACAACTATCCAATGTTCTGAACGATGAGAATGGCTTTGATAGGATAAAATACCGCCTGGAATAACTATAATTTTTTTAATTGTATATTTTTTATCTTGTTCTAAAACTTCAAAGGATCCCCAAGGTTTGTTAACTATAGATTTCATTATGAATGTTACCCTATATATATTATATATTTAAAATCTAAATGACTAAAATTGCACCATCAATTCTTGCTGCTGATTTACTAAAGATCAAAAAAGAAGTAAAAATGATTGATGCATGTGGAGCAGAATATATCCATATAGATGTAATGGATGGTCATTATGTACCAAATATAACTTTTGGACCAAACATAGTAAAATCTTTAAGATCAGTTACAAATAAAATCTTAGATGTTCATCTAATGATTAAACCAGTTTTAAATTATATTGATTCATTTCTTAATGCAGGTGCTAATATAATTAGTTTTCATCCCGAAGCAGATCAAAATCACCAAAAAATAATTGAAAAAATAAGAAATTCAAATTGTAAACCTGGAATAGCTATTCATCCAAATGTTAAATTTCAAGATATAAAACATTTATTAAATAAAATAGACTTAGTAATAGTTATGACTGTTGTTCCAGGATTTGGTGGTCAAAAGTTTATGGATTCAGAACTCTCTAAAATAAAAGATATTTTTGAATATCGAAAAGAAAATAGTCTAAATTTTGAAATTGAGGTTGATGGAGGCATAAATGATCTCACTGCAAAAAAATGTTTAAATTATGGAGCTGATATTTTAGTTGCTGGAACTTATATATTTTCAAAAAAAGAAGAGAAATACAAACATTTAATTGACTCTCTTAGATAATGGACTGGAATAAGTTGAAATCTTTTTATGAAATTGCAATCTCAAAAAGTATATCAAAAGCAAGTGCTAAACTAAATATCAGTCAATCGGCGCTGAGCAGGCAAATACAAGATTTAGAATTTGATCTAAAGACTCCTCTTTTTATAAGGCATCAAAAAGGGGTAAGGTTAACTGAACAAGGTGAAAATCTTTTTATAACAGTTAGTAAAATAAACTCATCAATTTCTGAATTTGAAAAAAAATTAATTGAAAAAAAAACAAAACCAGTTGGAAAATTAACTGTTAGTACGACTGTTGGATTTGGTTCAACTTGGTTAACTCCAAGAATAAATAAATTTACTGATCAATATCCAGAGATGGAAATTAGTTTACTTATGAGTGATGAAGAAGTTGATTTATCTAATAGAATTGCTGATGTAGCTGTAAGAGTAAAAAAACCAACTCAAGCTAATCTTATTTTTAAAAAATTTGTAAACTTTCATAATCATATTTATGGTTCATCAGATTATTTGCAATCAAATGGAATACCAAGAAACTCTAATGATTTAGATAAACATAGTTTAATTTGCTTTGGATCAGGTTTACCTTCACCTATTTCAAATATTGATTGGATATTAAAAGTAGGTAAAACCGGCATAAAAAGAAGGCCAAAATTTAGAGTAAATAGTATTTATGGAATGTCGCTCGCTGTTGAAAAAGGTGCTGGACTTGCGTCACTACCAGATTATATGGTTGCTGAAAAACCTCACTTAGTTAGAGTACTTCCAAATTTGGAAGGTCCTTCCTATCAAACATTTTTTGTTTATACCGAATCATTTAAAAATGACAGAAGATTAGAAGTATTTAGAGAGTTCCTATTTAATGAAGCTAAAGATTGGCATTATTAGCCTTTGACTTAAGAAATAGATTTTGTATATATCTTAAAAAATTATGGGATATCCAAAAAAGCATAGGGGTCGTCGTAAAAGAGGATCGAAGTATAGACGAAACAAAAAACGTCAAAAAAAGAAATAAGTCTAATTAAAAACTTTTAATATATATTTTATACATTATGTTCTCCAACTAGGAGGTAATATGACTTTATTTAAACCTGTAAATGAGAAAACCGCTAAAGCAAAAGTAAAGAAAATTTTTAAGAACATAAAAAAAGAACGGAAAATTAAATTTATACCAAATTTTTGGCTAAGTATTGCAAATGACCCAGATACCTTAGAAAGAACTTGGGTAACACTTAATCAAATTATGAAAAAAGGAGCTCTTGATACTCTTACAAAAGAATTAATATATATAGCAGTTTCTATGACAAATAGTTGTGAATATTGTATCCGTTCACATAGTGCTTCAGCAAAGAAAAAAGGTATGTCAGATAAAATGTTAAAAGAGTTAATTGCAGTTGTAGGTATGGCCAATGAAACAAATCGATTAGTTGAATCATATCAAGTAGAGGTGGATGAATTTTTAAAATGAAATAATTTTTTATATATTTATTGCAATGACATTAATTAAAAAACGTTTTTAAATTATCTTTATATAATAATTGTAATATTTGAATATTTAAATAATAGTGATTCCATGTTTAAATTTTTCACAAACCCAAAATGGTATCTATGGGCTTACTTTGGCTCGGTTGTAATACTCACTTCTATTTGGGTACAGGTACAAATTGATGTAAAAATTAATGAATGGTTTGGTGAATTTTATGACATGATCCAAAAAGCACTAGGTACTCCTAATGCCATAACTATGCAGGAATATATGTCTCAATTATTAAGTTTTGCTCAATTAGCAGCAATTTCAATTTGTCTTGGACTCGCAATAAGTTTTCTGACTTCTCATTTTCTTTTTAGATGGAGAACATCGATGGTTGAATGGTATCATAGTGTATACGATAAAGCTCGCACCATAGAAGGAGCAAGTCAAAGAGTACAAGAAGATACAATTAAATTTAGTCGTATTATGGAGGGCTTGGGCACTAGTTTAATTGAGGCAGTTTTAATTTTAGTAGAATATTTTCCACTTCTAATGGGACTTTCTGTTGGTATACCTATCCTGTGGTTTGGTGAATGGCAGTATGGATTGGTATCTGGTGCTCTAATATGGGCTGTTGGTGGAACAATATTAATGATTGTTTTGGCTTGGATATTAAAATTAGTTGGAATTGAATATGATCTACAAAAAAAAGAAGCGGCATATAGAAAAATACTTGTTATTGCTGAAGATGATGGAGGTGTAAGACCTAAAACACTTGAGGAATTATTTGATGGTGTTAGAAAAATTCATTTTAAAAGTTACTTGTATTATTTATATTTTAACATAGGCAGATTAGCTTATTTGCAGGCAAATGTTTTAGCAGCATATATTTTTCTTGCTCCAGCAATCGTAGCAGGTGTAATGACGCTTGGTGTTATGCAACAAATCGTTAGAGCATTTGGTAGGGTTGAGGGATCTCTTCAATATCTTTTTAGAGCGTGGCCTACATTGGTTGAATTAGCTAGTGTTTATAAAAGATTAAGGGAATTTGAAAATCAAATTAATATTAACATAGAAGAAAATAATAATGAAATTTTAGGAAAATGATTTTTCTGGCTTTTATTATTATTCCTATTATCGAAATAAGTATTTTTATTACAATAGGGTCTAATATTGGTATATTAAATACAATAGCAATTATTTTACTAACAGCTTTTGTTGGAATTTTTTTAGTTAGACGCCAAGGTTTAAACTTACTAGTTAATGCACAACGTAATCTATCAGATGGAATCATGCCTACCGAGGAAATAAAAGGTGGTATTTTTCTTTTAATTTCAGGCTTGCTTCTTATTACGCCAGGATTTTTTACTGATTGTATTGGTTTTGCAGTTTTTCTTAAACCAGTTCAGAACTTTATATTATTAAAAGCAAAAAATTATTTTCAATCACGTAAACGGTATTAAATCATCAATTTTCCTAATCAACTCTTTCAATGCGATAATGGTTTTATGATTATTAGGATTTTTTATTTTTTTTAAAGGTGGTAGAAGATTATTCCACTCCGGTATATTATCTATAAGAGATAAATAAGCTTTCATCACACTAATAGGTTCGTCAGATGTTAAAGTTTCGCGAATTTGTTGCATTAGATTTTGTAATTTCTCAAAATTCTCAATTTGTTTTTCTTTATGAATGTTGTGAATAATAAAACATAGCAGTTTACCTGCAATATTTGTACCAGCTGTAATAGCGCCAGCCCCTCCTCTTTTACAAACATGAAGAGCTAAAGAATCATGACCGCAAAAAACAGCAAAATTATTGAAGTACTTAATTATTTTTAACATATTGTCTGTATCGCCACTTGAATCTTTTAATCCAACAATATTTTTTGGATATAATTTCAGTAAATTTTCAATAATATTAAAATTAATTGTTACTGATGATGTTTGAGGAATATGATAAAGTAAATAGTGAAATTCAGAATCACCAACAGTTTCAATTAAATGGCGAAAATAATTTATTACACCATCATCACTCACATTTTTATAATAAAAAGGTGGTAAAAGAAGAGCTGCTCTTACACCATGTTTAACTGAATGTTTAGTCATATCTATTGCATCATTTAATGAAGAAGAGCCTGTTCCAGGAATAAGTACTTTAGGATCAATACGGTTATTGATTAAAAAATCTAAGTTATCTTTTTTATCTTTTACTGATAAGCTATTTGCTTCTCCGGTTGTGCCAAAAATTGCTAACCCGTCATGACCTTGTCTCATTAAATATTGACAATGGCGTAAATACAAATCTTGATTAATAGATAAATTAGAATTTAAGGGAGTTAATGCTGCACTAAATACACCAGATATTTTAACCATAAAAAAATAATAGAAGAAAACCTAAGAGAATTCTATAATAAAAAGGTTGATTATAGATATCTGAATAAATTTCTTCATAAATACAATGAATTTAAGTGTAAAAAATTATCCAAAAATATGTTTACTTAATTTTGACCCAACTGGAAGTGGTGTAGCATTTTTATTTGAAAAATATTTTTCCATGTAAATTAAATATTTATTATAATCCTTTAATATTTGTAACTTCTCAGCTTTCATCTCATCATCATTATCTTCAAGACGACTAAATTCTACATCAATATAATTCATAGCTTCGGGAATAGTAGTAAAAGGCCTTTCTTGATTAATAACCAATCGATCATGCAATTCTTTATGCATCATTTTAAAGTCTTCAGCAGATAAAGTTTGAGGACTTTCATCAAATATTAGACGCTTTGCTATAAATTGAGCTCGAGGATCACGTAATAAAAGAGCAACTTTGTATTTTTCTTCCCAACTCTTTTTTTCGTGAAAGCTTTTAATTACATCTTGTTGACCAAATTCAGTAAATTTATTTGCTTTACTTTCTGGGAAAACATTATCTTGTGAGGATTCATCTTCTTTTTCAATCTGACGATCAATCTCCATATGTTTAAATTTATCAGCTAAAGTTTTGTTTTTATAAACTATTTTTGCACGTTCATTTAAAACATCTGACCCAATATTATCATAAGGTTCATAATTAGTAGCTAACTTTCCAGGTAAAAGTATTGGGTGTTGATTTGTAATGACATATCTATTTTTTTTCTTGATTAAAGTCTTAAACTCTTCTGTATTTGCTTCTAATAAAGGTTTTGGATCATAAGCCAAATTAAATGCATTGTACCAACCACTATAGGAAGATTCGCAAACTACTGAAAGAGCTTCTAACTTTATTCTTCCAGCAAAAGTTGTCATATAACAAAATCCTTTATTATTATTGATATATTCAATTGCTTTTTGTTTATCCATTGTCATTGATAATTGGTTCCAATTTGATGGATCAGAGTCGTAAATAAATTTAGTAAGGGCAATGGATGTTTTAACATCACTGTATGCATCATGGGCAAATTCAACTGGAAGATTGTTTAATTCAGCAAGTTTTTCTAAACGAAAACTAGGATTTCCTTTAGCTGTAAGAGGAGTTTTAATACTTGAAGGATTCAAAGCATAAATAGCTCTTGCTAAATTAAGCGTATCCCCTCTACTTTTTCTATCAATGTAAGGAAAATATAAATTATTAAATAAATTATATTCTAAAACAGTGCTATCAAACTGTATAGCGTTATGACCTATAAAAACTAAGTTATTGTTTTCATTTTTCCATTCTTCAAATTGATTATTAATCATCGATATTAATTCATAAGAAGAATATTTTGCCTCAAGAGATTTTCTTATTCCTTGTTGCGTTGCAAGTAACGCTCCAGGTTGTGCAATAATTGATGAACGTGGTCTACAAAATGCATTCATATTTTGGTTTGTAGGCTTTAGATTTTCATCAACCAAGATAGCAGCTATTTGCATTATTTGTTCCCATTTAGGAGTACTGTCAAAAGCCTTTGAGTGCTCTTTTTTACCAGCACCAGAAGTTTCTAAATCCCAAAAAACTTGCTTATTAGATATCAATTTTTTTGTCATAATTTTTAAATAATATCTAAAGGTATTCCTTAATATAGTGATTCTGATTAAATATTAATTATTTGGCATAAATCTTAATAATTTTCTAATGATTAATAACACTATTTATTTGATGATATAATTAAATAAATGACTAAAATAAAAAAAATTCAAGCACTGTTAATTGATCTTGAAGGTGTGCTTTATAGTGATAATAAATTAATTTCAGGATCTATTGAGGTTGTAAAAGAGTTAAAAAAACAAGGACTAAAATTACGATTTTTAACAAATACTACCACAACTACAAGAAAAAATATTTTAGAGAAACTATTAAATTTTGGTTTTGATATTGAAGAAAATGAAATTTTTACGCCTATAATTGCTACTAAGAATTATCTAAGAGATAATGCGGTTAAAAAAATTTCTTTAGTAACAAATATTGAAATTATTGAAGAATTTAAAGAATATGAAATTACTCAAAAAAATCCTGACGCCGTTATTATGGGCGATATATATAAAAATTTTAACTGGGAAATATTAGATAGAGTATTTAAATTGGTTTATCTTAATAATGCAGCACTTATAGCTCTTCATCAAAATAAATATTGTATACGTGATAATAAAGTTTCTCTTGATCTAGGTCCGTTTATCAAGGCTATAGAATATGCAAGTAATAAAAAATCTATTTTAATGGGTAAGCCTGAGAAAAATTTTTTTGATTTAGCAGTCAAAGATTTAGATATAAATAATGAGAATATATTAATGATAGGTGATGATATAACCTCTGATATTGAAGGATCAATAAATGCAAACTTGAAAGCCATTCAAGTGAAAACAGGAAAATTTCAAGAAAATGATCATAAGAATTCTATTCAACCTTATAAGCGAATTGAATCAATTGCTGATTTACCAAAATTAGTAGGATTATAATTAATCTTTTTTAGACCAATAAAAACGATAAAATGCTGTGGCTGCTATAGCAACAAACAATGAAATAAAGGCGACATAAATAATTGTTGCTATTGCCCAATATACTATAACAACTAATAGACCTATTCCCGTAATTGCTGCCCAAAAATAAAGTAATTTTTCAAGAAATTCTTGCATAATTATATTCTATATTATTTTAAAATTTTTTCAATTTCATCCCTTGTAGGCATAGAATTAGCAGTACCAATACGAGTTGTTGAAATCCCTGCAAAAGCATTAGCAAATTTTATTGATTCTATAATTGATTTATTTTCACACAAATATGTAGCAAATGCTCCACAAAAAGCATCTCCTGCGCCCGTCGTATCTACAACCCTTTCTCCAAGCTCAAGAGATGGTTCAAAATGACTTTCAATTTTGTTTTCAAAATAAGCACCTTTGTCTCCAAGAGTTATAATTACATTTTTAATTCCTAAACTTAATAAATCCTTTGTATATTTTTTTGCATCAGTTTCATTGCTGATATGTTTTGATAAATAAAAACTCGCTTCAGTTTCATTGGGTATAAAATAATCAATCAAAGGATAAATTTTTTTATCAAGTTTTGTAGCTGGTGCAGGATTAAGAATTGTTTTAACTCCATTATCTTTTGCAATTCTTAAAGAATGTTCAACTATTTCCATAGGAACTTCAAGCTGAGTTAAAAAAAAATTTGAATTAATTATTGTCTCTTTTGCTTTTTCAATATCTTGAATAGTTAAAGTTCCAGCTGCTCCTGGCACTACTGATATTGCATTTTCTCCTGTTTTTTTATTTAGAAGAATTGCAGCAACTCCAGTGTTGTGATCATTTGTTACAAAAACATTTTTTGGACCCACATTAGATTCTTTAAAAATTTTAATTGCCATTTTTCCGTAATCATCACCACCAATTTTTGTAATAAATTCTACATCAGCTCCTGCTTTACCCGCTGCAACTGATTGATTCGAACCTTTGCCTCCTGGACCTACGACAAAATTTTCTCCTAAAATTGTTTCACCTACTTTTGGAATTTTTCCAAAAAATGCTAAATCTGCTACAAAAATACCTAGTATAGTTATTTTATTCATATAAAAAAAATTATGTTAATTATTCACCGTATGGTATCCAAATATTTTTTACCTGTGATCCTTGGTAGAGAAATTCTAACAAAAAATCTTCCGAGTTTGAGATCCAGTTAAGATTTTTAATCTTTGGGCACCAATAACGTTTTAAATTATAAATAGTATTTCTTGTAACATCAGATCTTGTTTTTAAATTGGAAGAAAAACACCATATACCATCAACATTTTCATGTTGAGCCAGTGTAGTATTTAACTCATTTTGTTTTGTTGTAAGAATATTAATATAACCTGGAGGAATATCAGAAGTCTCAAAAACCTGATACATTGATGTTGCTATTAACGACGACTGCTCTGCAGGTACAATTATACTTGCATTTCCATTTGCAAAAAGTGAAGATAAAATCGTAGATATGCTCAAAAGCGGATAATTATTATCTAAAAGGCAAGCAATCACACCTAATGATTCCTTTACTGCTAAGGTTAATCCTCTCATCGGAGGATTATGTATATTACCTTCAAATTTATCTGCCATAGACGCATAGTAAAAAATTCTTTCGCACGACATGTCAAATTCTTTTTCAGCATTATTTTTAGTTGTTCCAGAAATATTTATAAGTAAATCTATAAATGTACTTTTTCTCTGTTCTAAATTCTCAGCTAAATAAAAAAGTATTTGGGAACGATTGAAATTATTTGGCTGCTTAGAATAGGCTTGGGCAGCAACTTCTACACAATCTCGAACATCTTTTCTGTTTGCTCTTCCAATATCACATATAAACTTGTTATTTGAAGTTAATTGATTAAATGAATATCCACTATCAGGTCTTTTTTGCTTTCCACCAATATAAAGCTTTGGTGTTCTATCAATTATTGGTAATTTTAATGTCGCTTTATGTTTTCTTTTTTGTTTTAGAGATATTTCAGGTAAAGATACATCAACATAGGCTCTAATTCCTTCGGATCCTCCTTCTCTTCCAAAACCACTTTCTTTATATCCACCGAATCCACAAGCAGCATCAAATAAATTTGTTGAATTAATCCATATAACACCTGCTTTAATTTTAGGTGCAACATCTAATGCTAAGTTAATATTCTCAGACCAAACACTTGCTGCAAGACCATATGGTGTATTATTTGCTATTGATACAGCTTCACTTGGAGTACGAAAACTCAAAACAGTTAAAACGGGTCCAAATATTTCAATTTGTGCAATATATGAAGAAGGTGAAACATTTGTAAACAATGAAGGAGGATAAAATAAACCTTCTTTAGGACTAGCCCAACTTGGTTGCCACAATGAACAACCTTCTTTTTCACCTTTTTTAACTATTTGTTTAATTTTTTTTAACTGCACAGATGCAACAATTGCTCCAATATCAATTGATTTATCTAGAGGATTTCCTACTCTTAGTTTTTCCATTCTTTTTTTTAATTTTTTAATAAATTTTTTTTCTATACTTTCCTGAACTAATAAACGTGATCCTGCGCAACATACCTGACCTTGATTAAACCATATTGCGTCCACTACACCCTCTACTGCACTATCTAAATCTGCATCTTCAAAAACTATAAATGGTGATTTACCTCCAAGCTCCATAGTTAGTTTTTTTTCAGAAGAAGCTGTTGATTGTATAATTTTTTTACCAACTTGTGTTGATCCAGTGAATGCAATTTTTTGTATATCAGGATGTTTAGTAATCAATTCACCCGTACCACCATCTCCTGTAACAATGTTTATTACCCCTTTAGGAATTCCTGCTTTTTGACAAAGTTCGGCAAAATACAAAGCAGTTAAAGAAGTAAACTCTGCTGGTTTTAAAACTACAGTATTCCCAGTTGCAATTGCTGGAGCAATTTTCCAAGCCAGCATTAGTAAAGGAAAATTCCAAGGAATAATTTGCCCTACCACACCTATTGATTTAACTTTTTTCTTGTTTATTTTTGCAGCCCAACCAGCATGATAATAAAAATGACGAGCTACTAAAGGGATATCAATATCTCTTGTTTCTCTAATTGGTTTCCCATTATCCATTGTTTCTAAAACAGCCAAAAAACGAGAGTGTTTTTGAATTAATCTTGCTAGAGCATAAAGATATTTCGATCTGGTATTAGCTGAAGTATTTGACCATTTTTTATATGCACTTTTGGCAGCTTTTACTGCTAAATTAATATCCTTAGCATTAGCAACAATTAAAGATGCTAGTTTGTTATTATTAGCAGGATTAATACTTTTTATTTTTTTATTAGATGAAGATTTTGTCCATTTTCCATCAATAAATAGTTTATTTGGTTTTTCCAATTCATTTATCCATTTCACTACGTCTTTATTGTCCTCAGGCGCTGGACCATATTTAATATTTTTAAAATTTTTAATTATTTTATTCATTAACCTAGAGCTAATTTGTCTTTATTAGCATACCTCCCTAAAGCATAGTGATACAATTGTCTCTCTATATCAATCAATAAACTTGATGCACCAATTCTTAATAATTTTGGATTAATCCAATTATTTCCTAGTTCTTCTTTGACTAATATTAAAAATTCTACAACAGTTTTTGCAGTTGATATTCCTCCTGCAGGCTTAAAACCAATTTTTTTACCAGTCATTTCATAGAATTGTCTAATCATTCTAAGCATAACTAAACTGTTATTTAAATTTGCATTAATTAATTCTTTTCCTGTGGATGTTTTAATAAAATCTGCTCCAGCCATCATACAAACCATAGAAGCTTTTGCAACATTCCTTAATGTTTCAAGATCTCCAACACCTAAAATTGCTTTTATATGTTTATTTTTTGCAGCTAATTTAAAATCTTTAACTTCCTTATAAAGTTGATCCCATTTGTTTTGTAAAACAAATCCGCGATTTATTACTATATCTATTTCATCAGCTCCATTTTTTATAGACTCAATAATTTCAAGTTTTCTAGTTTTAAAAGAAGAGAGGCCAGCTGGAAAACCTGTTGAAACAGCCGCAACTGGTATATTTTTTGGTAAAATTCTTTTGGCTTCCGATACAAGGTGATGGTAGACACAAACTGCAGCTACTTTTATTAAATCTTGATTCACTTCAAGATGATTTTGTAAATCTAGAGAAATTGGTTTTCTCGCTTTCTCACATAAACGTTCTAACTTTCCAAAAGTATCATCACCACTTAAAGTTGTAAGATCAATTAGTGTTATAGCTTTAAGAAGCCAGGCAGCTTGAAATTCCTTCTTTACTGATCTTCTTTTTGTTATTGATGAAGTTCGCCTTTCAATAGCACTGAGATTAACTTTAATATTATTAATTAAATTTAAATCTAGTTTCATTTTTTATTTATATTTCTTCTTTAAATTTTATATTCATTTAATTTATTTGCTTTGAAAGATATTTAGCTATCGCAAGAGAAGCCGTCAAACCAGGAGATTCAATACCATATAGATTGAATAGATTTCTAATATGGTGCTGATTAAAGTCACTAATTTCAAAATCTCTCATAGATTTGTCCTTTTTATTGGTTATAGGTCTTATACCTGAATATGAAGGTGATAAAAGATTAACATCAATTGAAGGAAGGTATTTCTTTATAGATTCAACAAAGCTTTTTTTTCTATTTATATCAACTTCATAATTATCCATATTTTCAACCCATTCTACATCAGGTCCAAACTTAATAGAATTATCTAATTCAAGTGTCAGATGTATACCCAATCCAAAACCTTCTGGAATAGGATAAACTAAATGATTTATGCCTGGATTTTTTGATAGAGAAAAATAATTACCTTTTGCAAAAAAAGTTTTAGGAATAAATTTATCATTTAGTCCTTCTATTTTTTTTGCCAAATCACTTGCTTTTAATCCTGCAGCATTAATGAAATTCTTGCTTTTTAATTTATATATTTCTTTATCTTTTATACTTTTTACAATAACGATAAAATCCTCATTATCTAAATAAACTTTTTCTACAGAACAATTATAAGCAATCATATTACCATTCTCTTCAATTTCACCAACTAAAGAACGCATATATGAAATGGAATCAATAATACCAGTAGATGGTATTAACAATCCTTCCTTACATTTTATGAGAGGTTCTAAATTCGATACTTGAACCTCAGATAATTTTTCTATATTTTTAACTCCATTGGTAGATCCTTGATCTTTTATTCTATCAATTTCATTAATTTGATCTTCACTTGAAGCAACTAAAATTTTTTTAGTATTTTTGTGTGGTATGTTAAATTGTTTTGCGTATTCGTATAAAAGATTATTTCCTTTAACACAAAATTTAGATTTTAATGAATTAGTCTTGTAATAAATGCCAGCATGAATTACTCCAGAATTTCTAGAACTAGTTAAAGTCCCAAATTCACCCATTTCCTCAATAATTATAGTCTCCATTTTTTTTAGGCTCAGCTCTCTAGCTACAGCCAAACCAACTGCTCCAGCACCTACAATTATGGTTTTTGTCTTAAATTCTTGCATTTTTTTTCATTTTATAGTGTTTTTTTTGAAAAAACAGCATGATTGATTACTGTACCTCGTATATGAATTGATCTATATAAAAAAAATAATTTCTTTCGGAGGAAATATGAAAAAATTACTTCTTGCAGTTATTGTAAGTTT
>CEUZ01044951.1_pt1 | contig 16368 bp, 16 predicted proteins | sample 361511 | NCBI WGS metagenome assembly CEUZ01 (sample SAMEA2622822, study PRJEB7988) | marine metagenome | biome: marine biome (ENVO:00000447); feature: surface water layer (ENVO:00002042); material: "saline water (ENVO:00002010), including plankton (ENVO:xxxxxxxx)" | depth 5 m
TAAAAAAGAATGAGATGATTAGGTTTCTTGAGAAGGTTCCAAGCCAAATAATAGTTTTGTTAGATCAAGCTTATTTTGACTATTCAAATTATGAGTTCGAGGATGTCTCGTTTAGTTTAGTAGAAGAATTTCCTAACTTAGTAATTTCGAGAACTTTTTCAAAGGCATATGGCTTAGCTGGATTAAGGGTGGGCTACTCTGTATCTTCAAGTTATGTAGCAGACTATTTAAATAGAGTAAGGCAGCCATTCAATGTTAATTCATTGGCCTTAGTTGCTGCAGAGTCTGCTCTAAAAGATGATGAGCACTTAGAAAAGTGTCTCAGAATCAATAAGGATGAAAAGGAAAGGCTTTATAAGTACTTTGCTTCCCACGGGTATGACTATATAGAATCATTTGCTAATTTTGTTTCTTTTGATTGCAAAGATAATTCTAATGAAGTTTTTAAGAACCTTCTTCCAAAAGGAGTGATTGCTAGACCTATGGATATCTACAAAATGCCAAATCACCTTAGGGTTACCATAGGTCTCCCTGAAGAGAACTCTATATTTATGGAAAGTTTAACTTCTTTAAAGGAGTCCTGACTTGGAACTTTCATTTAAAAATATTCTAGTAATTGGGCTAGGTTTAATAGGAGGGTCAATCCTCAAAACCATAAAAGAATTAAATATTCCTCTGGAAGTTTATGGTTTAGATTTAGATGAAGAAGTAACGAAGGAAGCCAATAATATTGGTCTAATCAATAATATTGATAATCAACTTAAAAAAGTAGAAGAGGATTGTTTAATTGTCTTTTCTGTACCAAGTTTAAGTATTGAAGGGGCTTATAAATTGATTGAAGACTCTTTTAATGATGAAAAAGTTATTTTTACTGACACCTTTAGTTCTAAATCCAAGCTTTTTGAGTTTTTAGAATCTAATACTAAAGTTGGAGAAAAATTTGTTATGTCACATCCCATAGCAGGTTCTGAAAAGAGTGGATTAGCTAATTATAATTCTCTACTTTTTAAAGATAAACTTGTTGTTTTATCTAGTCTAAATAAAGAAAAAGATAACAAGAAATTAAATCAAGTTAAGAGTTTTTGGGAACTACTTGGTTCGAGAGTTACAATCTTGGATCCTTTAGAGCACGACAAAGTGTTTTCAAAAACAAGCCATTTACCTCATGTTATTGCCTTCGCTTTGATGCATTATTTAGAAAAAGAATTGGGCAATAAAGTATTTAAATATTCAGGAGGTAGTTTAGAGAGTTATACAAGAATTGCCTCAAGTGACCCTTTGATGTGGAAAGACGTTATTGTTTCTAATAAAGAAGCAGTCTTAGAAGCAATTAAAGGATTTAAATCTTCCTTAAATGAAGTGTCTAAACTAATAGATTCGGAAGATGAGGAATCTATTCTAGACTATTTAAGATTTGTTAAGGAAGCTAGAGATAAACGACTTGAGGAGGATTCTTAGCATTGGACCTAATAGTTAAGTCTGGAAAAGCATTAAAAGGAGAGATTTTAATTCCTGGGGACAAATCTATTTCTCATCGCTCAATTATGTGCGCAGCCATTGCCGAAGGCGATAGTGTAATACGAGGATTCTTAAAAGGTGAGGATTGCTTAGCAACACTCAATGCTTTCTCTAAAATGGGGGTTAATATTGATCAGCATGACAACGAAATAGTTGTGCATGGGGTAGGCCTAAAAGGTCTAAAAAAGCCAGACTCAGATATTTACTTAGGTAACTCGGGAACATCAATGCGTTTAATGAGCGGTTTGTTATGTGGACAAAGTTTTTCAAGTACTTTAAAAGGAGATGCTTCTTTGTCTATTCGACCTATGAAAAGGATAGTTTCACCACTTACAACCATGGGAGCAAATATATCTAGTAGCAAAGGAGGTTGCCCACCTTTAGAAATAAATCCTTCAGAAAAGTTGAAAGCTTTTTCATATGAGCTACCTATAGCAAGTGCACAAGTTAAGTCATGCCTTATGTTTGCAGGCCTTTATGCAGATGGTCCTGTTGTTATAAAAGAAAGTATACAAACTCGAGATCATACTGAGCTTATGTTTAAGAAATTTGGTATACAAGTCTCCATTGAAGAAGCAGAAGGCTTAAAGGAGGTTCATGTTTTACCTCCTAAAACTATGGATGCAGCCAATATTAATATACCAGGAGACTTTTCATCTGCTGCTTTCTTTGTCTTGGCAGCTTTGATAACACCAGGCTCGGATCTAACACTGATGAATATAGGAATTAATAAAACTCGAATAGCTTTATTGGAAGTCTTAAAAGGAATGGGAGCTGATATAAAGCTTTCAAATGTAATTAATGAATATGAACCTTGCGCAGATATATCTATAAGAGCATCCAAACTCAAAGGAATTACTTTGAATCCAAAATTAGTTCCAAATCTAATTGATGAATTGCCAGTTCTTTTTATAGCAGCTTCTCTTGCTGAAGGGGAGACAATTATAAGAGGAGCTGAAGAATTAAGAGAAAAAGAATCTGACCGCTTGGAAGCCATGTCAAACTCTCTAAAACTACTTGGAGTAAAATTTAAGATTTATGATGATGGAATTGATATTCAAGGCTTAAATCAAGAAGTACATACATCAAATTCAGGTATGCCGTTTGAAGCCTCACGCATTAATTCATTTGGTGATCATAGGATTGCAATGACATCTGCCGTAGCGTGTACAAGGGCTAATGGAAAATCCTATATAGAAGATACTAAAAATGTGTCAACATCTTTCCCTAATTTCTTAGAGATTTGTGAAGAAGTGGGTTTGGACATTAAATAAAATGGAAGACATACCTGTTATAACAATAGACGGATTGAGTGGTTCAGGTAAAGGAACAATCTCTAAACTGCTGTGCCTTGAATTGGGTTGGAATATTTTAGATAGTGGCGCTCTTTACAGGACATTAGCTTATTTAATTGATCAAAGAGCAATAGTTATAGAAGATTTTGAGATCAATAGAAAAGAGATCCAAGAAGATTTCCAAGTCACTTTTGGAATAGGCTCACTAGGAGAGCCAGTTAATATCTTCCTAAAAGATCAAGATATTACTGATCTAGTTAGGACTGAAAAGATAGCTGAGAAGACCTCAGCTTTATCTTCCTTAAAGGAAATAAGGGATTTTGTTAGGCCCCATCAAAGGGAATTCAAAAAACCTCCAGGCCTTATAGCAGATGGACGAGATATGGGAACAGTCATATTTCCGGAAGCAGATTTGAAGATATTTCTAATCGCTTCCTTAGAAGAAAGAGCTAAAAGAAGGCAAAGTCAGTTGAAAAGGCAAGGAAGCAAGGTTAACATGCCCCTCCTTCTGGAAGAGTTAGAAGCAAGAGATAGGAAAGATATTGAAAGAGAGCTTTCTCCTTTATTACCAGCTGAAGACTCATATGAGATAGATACAACTGGACTTAGTCCTGAAGAAGTTTTGAATAAAATAAGAAGTTTGTCATCAGATTTTAGGTTTGGAGCATAAATATGTCTTTAAACTTCGAAGAGTTATTAGATAAGAATTTAAGTACTGTCACCATGAAGCCGGGTAGTTTATTAACCGGCATAGTAATAGACATTCTAGATTCCCATGTAATAGTCCATGTCGGTCTTAAATCAGAGGCTGCCATACCTATTCAAGAATTTGTTAATGAAAAAGGAGAGATGGACCTAAAAGTAGGTGATGAAGTTCAGCTTTTACTGGAGGCAATTGAAGACGGGCATGGAAATACCAGAGTTTCTAGAGAAAAAGCTATAAAACAAGAAGTATGGAAAAGAATTGAAGACTGTCTTAAAGGTGAATCCACTTTAAATGGTTTAATAACCGGACAGGTAAAAGGAGGAATGACAGTAGATATTCAAGGAATTAAAGCCTTTCTACCTGGTTCTTTAGCGGAAGCTAATCCCACTAAGGATTTAGATCATCTCGAAGGAAGGTACGAAGAATTCAAAGTTATCAAGTTAGACAAGGAAAAGAACAATGTAGTTTTATCTAGAAGGGCTGTTTTGGAAGAGGTTAATTCTGAAGAAAGAGAAAAGCTACTCTCTAACCTTACAGAAGGACAGGAGATACAAGGGGTGGTCAAAAACTTAACGGATTATGGAGCATTTGTTGATTTAGGTGGAATAGACGGCCTCCTTCACATTACTGACATCTCTTGGAGCAGAATAAATCATCCTTCTGAAGCTCTGAATATTGGGGAGAAAATAAAAGTACAGGTTACAAAGTTTGACAAGGATGAAGGCAAAGTATCTTTAGGAATTAAGCAGTTATCCTCAGATCCTTGGAAAGGGATTGAGAATAAATATCCTTTAAATACCTCTGTAATGGCTAAAGTGACCAATCTAACTGATTACGGTTTTTTTGCTGAGATTGAATCTGGTGTTGAGGGGTTAGTTCATGTATCTGAAATTGATTGGACAAATAAAAACATACACCCTTCTAAGGTTGTAGAATTAGGACACTCCTTGGAAGTAATGATTTTAGAAGTTGATGAAGAAAAGAGGAGAATATCTTTGGGTGTTAAACAACTCACTGAAAACCCTTGGCAAGTTTTTACTCACAAGCATAAGGAAGGAGATAAGATAAAAGGAGTAATCAAATCTATAACAGATTTTGGAGTTTTTATAGAGCTAGAAGGAAATATAGATGGTTTAGTTCATTTATCTGATGTCTCCTGGAATGATGAAGAAGAAGCCATTAGGCAATTAGAAAAAAATCAAGAAATTGAAGCAATAGTACTTTCAATTGATGTGGAAAGAGAAAGGATCTCTTTAGGTATAAAGCAATTACAGGAAGATGCTTTTAATGAATATACTCAATTAAATAACAAAGGCACAAGAGTCAAAGGTAAAGTGGATGAAATAACGGATGAAAGAATAATACTTCTTTTGTCGGAGGGCGTTCAAGGCTATATACCTTTGAAGGATTATCAGGGCTCTTCTCAGGAAGGAGATCCAAGTCTTGGCGATGATATCGAGGTGGTGATTGCAAGTATTGATAAAAAAGATAGAGAAATAATTCTCTCATTGAGAGCTTTGGAGAAAGCTGAAGAAAGAGACGCTTTAAAAGATAATGCGGTTAGAAATAAAGAAATAGAAGAGGCTTCAAAATCAAATTTAGGAGATATGATCAAAGCAGAACTTCAAGATAATGAAGATGAATAAATCAGATTTGGTCATTAAGATATCTAGAAAACTAGTGCACTTTAAAAGTGCAGACATAGAAGAAGCTACAGATCAATTGACTACTTTAATTGTCAATGCTTTAAGCAGGAATGATAGAGTAGAAATACGAGGATTTGGTACATTTTCTACTAGAAAGAGGGGCGCAAGATTGGCTAGAAATCCTAAAACAGGAAGCTCAATAGCAGTTAACTCTAAATTTCACCCTTACTTCAGGGCTTCTAAATTACTAAGACAATTAGTTAATAATTAGAAAACTTCCTTATATTCTGTAATATTCTTTTTAGGAGTAGGAATTATGTCCGACGAACTATCTTTAAAAATTAAAAATGCTATACAAGAGTCTTTAGAATTAAAAAAACTAGTGCTGCATCAAAAGCTTTATAAGGTTTTAATCGAAATGGGTGAGCTAGTTGTTAAGTCTATTCTCAATGGAGGAAAAGTTTTAATTTGTGGTAATGGAGGTTCTGCTGCAGACGCTCAACATTTAGTAGCAGAATTCTTAATTAGACTAACTTCTGAAGTTAATAGAGAAGGAATTCCTGCAATTTCTTTATTACAAGACTCTTCAACTTTTACAGCAGCAATTAACGATTTTGATCCCAAAGAGTTATTCAAAAGGAACCTTAAAACTCTTGGAAAACCCGAAGATATTTTATTAGCTATATCTACATCAGGGAAATCAGAAAATATTGTACGAGTTTTAAAGGCGGCTAAAGAAATTGATATTAAGACTCTTGGCTTTTTAGGATCTGATGGCGGTGAATCATTGAAATATTGTGACTTATTCTTCCTTGTTCCAAGTAATAAAACAGCCAGAGTTCAGGAAGTGCATATCACCGCCGGTCATGCATTAATAGAATATGTAGAGGATAGACTTATTCTAGAAGGGTTTCTTAAGTTGAGTTAAAGAATGAAAGTAAGTTCAATTCTTCTTCTTCTTATCTTCAGCATAGTTATCTTTTCCTCTTTTCTCTTGTTGAGACTTAATCAAGTTGAAGTTTCTATAGATGTTCTTTTTAAGGAGATACAAATTAGATTGGGGTTACTTACTCTAAGTTCATTTGTTGCAGGGCTAATAACCTGTCTAGTTTTAGAATCTATTTATCTTTACAAAAGGAATAAGAATTAAAGTGACCTCATGAAAAGTCCAATAATTGTTGCGCTTGATATGGAATCTAAAAGAGCTTTAGAGCTTGCAAAAAAACTTAATCCTCAAGAATGTAAAGTTAAGGTAGGAAGCCAACTATTTACTGCTGATGGTCCTATAATAATTGATAAACTGAATGAATTAGGATTTGATATATTTTTAGATCTGAAATTTCATGACATACCTAACACAGTTAAAAAAGCTGTTGAAGTAGCAATAAAGATGGGTGTTTGGATGTTAAATGTGCATTCTTTAGGAGGTAAAGAAATGTTAAGGGCTGCTTGTGAAGTTGTAGAAAAGGCTTCAATCAAACCTTTACTTGTAGGAGTTACTGTACTTACCAGTTTAAATGATAAGTCTTTAAAAGAAGTTGGTTTAGGGCTTAATACTGAAGGTCAAGTTCTCCTTCTCGCAGAACTTTGCCAAACTGAAGGGTTAAACGGAGTAGTTTGCTCTGCTAATGAATTGTCTGTTTTACGAAAACATTTAGAAGAAGATTTTCTTTTGGTAACTCCTGGAATAAGGTCAAGCGGGCAAGAAAGTGATGACCAAAAAAGGATTTCAACTGCTTCTGAAGCAATTAGTAATGGAGCTGACTATATTGTTATAGGCAGAGAGATAAGTAATGAAATTGATCCAAGTGAAAAGATCAGGCAGATACTTGAAACAGTTTAATGCCTTACTTAAACCTATTAAAATAGAAAAAAGTTTTTAATAAAGGAGAAAGAAAAATGGGATGGAATGTAGTTAAAGAGGACGAAAGGTATATTGTTACTGATAATGATACCTTAAAAAGATTGGTAACAAGCACAACTGAGCTGAACGCCTCTTATAGTACAACTGGCCATAGTCATGTCGGTCAAGAGGAAGTCTATATATTCCGTTCAGGTTCAGGAGAAATGGAGATTAATGAGAAGAGATTTGAGGTAAATGCAGGTGATATTATCTTTATAGAAGATGGTGACTTTCACAGGGTGCACAATACATCAGATAAAAAAATGGAGTTTGTATGTGTTTTTGATGGAGTCCGTTCTCATTAAAAAAAAGTATGTCAAAAAAGATTCGCCCAATAATTTTAGCAGGTGGTGTTGGTAAAAGACTCTGGCCTCTTTCTACTAAATACAATCCAAAACAGTTTATTCCTATCTTTCAAGATCTTTCTCTCTTTGATTTGACTTTACAGAGAGCAAATAACAGCCTTTTTAAAAAACCTATAGTTGTGACTTCTAAAAAATATTTAAAGCAAGTTTCTAAAGCCTTTGATAGAACTGGACTTAAGCCTTCTTTAATAGTTTTAGAACCTGAAACTAAAAATACCTATTCAGCGATAACTCTAGCTGCTCTTTTATCCAATGAAGAATTAGGAAAAGATAAGTTAATCATCATGCCTTCCGATCATTACATATCAAGTAATATGAATTTCTACCAAGCCTGCAAGAAAGCTTTAAAAGAAGATAAGGAATCATTGTATCTACTTGGTATAAAACCGGAATATGCTTCTTCAGAATATGGATATATTCGCTTAATTGAAGGAAGTTCAAAAAAAATAGAATTTATAGAAAAACCCACTGCAAAAAAAGTAAAAGATCTACTTGCTAGCAATAATGTTTATTGGAATTCAGGGATTTTTATTTTTGGTAAGAGTTGGTTTATAAATAAAAGCCGTCAGTCAGATCCTTCTCTTTTCAGAAAAATTGATTCTTCTGTAAGAAAAGGTACACAAGAAGGAAATTTGTTTTACCCTGAAAATATTTCTTTTTCTTCCATAAAACCAATTTCTTTTGATTATGGTTTTGTTGAAAAATGTAAGGACATTTCTATGATAAAACTGGACGCTGGATGGTCAGATCTTGGTTCTTGGGTTTCTCTAATGAAGCTAGAATCAGATCAAACTCCTTCTTTATATAATGATGAAGCAACTCTAAAAACAGAGAGACCTTGGGGGTTTTTCCAGGTTCTTATGGAGACAGATTCTACAAAAGTTAAGCTTATAAGAGTAATGCCAAAGCAAAAGCTTTCTTTACAAAAACATAATTATAGATCTGAAAAGTGGTTTGTAGTAAAAGGTAAAGCTAGAGTTATAAGAGAAGATGAACAGTTTACTTTGGAACTAGGTGATTCTATTAATATTGAGAAGAAGCAAAAACACTCTTTAGAGAATCTTGGATCTTCTCCACTTGAAATAATAGAAATACAAACAGGTGATTATTTAGGAGAAGATGACATAGTCCGTCTTGAAGATATCTACGGAAGAGCAGGTTTACACTAGAAGCTTCTGTAAATGCAAAATTCTATTAGGCTTTCAAATAAAAAAATAACTAATCTAAATTTCATACCGACAGAACCTGGCATTTATAGGTTCTTAGATTCAGGTAAGCAAGTTATTTATATTGGCAAAGCTAAGCACTTGAGAAAAAGAGTCAAATCTTATTTTTCAAAATCAAAAGTGCAATCCAGAAAACTAAAGAGACTAAGATCTGAATCTGTATTCTTAGAGATAACAATTACTAATACTGAACTTGAAGCCCTTTTATTAGAGCAAAATTCAATAAAGGAATTAAAGCCAAAATATAATGTGCAGTTCAAAGATGATAAAGGATATCCTTGGATAAAGTTATCTACTAGCAAGGAGTATCCTGCAGCTATTTCTTTTCGGGGAAAAAAAGACTCTAAAGACAAGTATTTTGGTCCATTTCCAAGTTCTTTTGCAGTAAAAAATACGCTAAAAATAATACAGAAGATTTTTAAGTTAAGAGATTGTAAAGATGCTTTTTTTAAAAATAGAAAAAGACCTTGTTTGCAATATGAAATAGGGAGATGCTCTGCACCGTGTGTTAAGGCAATAAGCAAAAGAGACTACCTAAAGGAAGTCAAGCAAGCTGGTAGCTTACTTGAGGGAAAGACAAGTGATTTATTAGAGGTTATGTATTTAGAGATGGATAATTATTCTTCAAATAAATCTTATGAGAAAGCTGCAGATTGTAGAAACAAAATATCTTCTTTAAGAGAAATTCAAAGGGATCAAAGCATAGCTGGCTATAACAAAGACAGAGATGCAATTTCTATCTCACGCTCTAGTGAGAGAAATAGAATTGGTGTTACGAGTGTGAGAGGTGGATGGATAGTTTCACATAAGAACTTTATTCAAGAAAACTTTTCTCTTAAAGAAGGAATATTAGATTCCTTTCTATCATCTTACTACACAACAGAAAGTACATGTCCAAGTATAATCCTAGTTTCAGAAGATTTGATTGATAAACCTACTATTCAAATAGCCTTATCCGAATATCACAAAAAGAAAATTTCTATTACCAATACAATTAAAAATAAAGATATTGGTTTAATGAAAATCTCACAGTCAAATACTGACTTATACCTAAAGAGACACAAAAGAAATAAGAAAAATCTATCGAAAGTACTTAGTTCTCTATCAGAGAAGCTAGACCTTAAGGAGGAAATAAAGCTAATAGAATCCTATGACATTAGTCATTTTTCGAGCAAGAAGGCATTAGCAGGACAAATAACCTATAACCAAGCGGGTAAAGTGAAAGATTTGTATAGAACTTATAATATTTCTAAAAAAAATTCCGGAAATGATATAGGCTCCATGGAAGAAGTTATAGAAAGAAGATTTAGTAAGAAAGATAGAGAGCTTATTCTACCTTCTTTAATTTTGATAGATGGGAGCTATACCCATCTTAAGGCAGTAAGGAAAGTATTAGATAGACTTAGTGTTAAAGGAGTCTCCTTGTTAGCTATATCTAAAGGTGTTAGAAGGAAACCTGAGATGGACTTAATTCACACTGAGACAGGAAAAAAATTAAGCTTAAGAAAAAACTCTCCTGAATTTTTATTTATACAGGAAATAAGAGATGAAGCTCATAGATTTTCTATTAGTAAACAAAGGAAAAAAGAGCTCAAAGGTGCTTCAAAATCTTCATTAGATACCATTGAGTCTGTGGGTATTGAAAGAAAGAGAGCTCTACTCAGATTTTTTGGAAGCTTTGATCAGATAAGTAAAGCAAGTACTAAAGATCTAATGAAGGTAAGGGGAGTTGGGAAAAAAACTGCTAATATAATCTTTAGAAATTTACATTGATATGACTTTAGCTTCGTACATTAGCTGTTTAAGAATTGTACTTATAGTGCCGATTATTTACTTGCTTAGTCTAGGGTTTAGGTCATTTGTAGATAATGAAGGACCAACAAGCTTTTATAATTATTTAGCTTTTGTTTTATTTGTAGTTGCGGGATTAACAGACTATCTTGATGGTTATATAGCTAGGAAAACAAATACTGAGACTCAGCTAGGTGCTTTGTTAGATCTTATTGCAGACAAATTGTTGGTTTCTCTTGTAGTAGTGTGGTTGGTTTTCTTAATGGGTGACCCTTGGGTGGCTATTCCATCTTTAATAATAGTTTCACGAGAATTGGTTATCTCTACCTTAAGACAATATGTAATTGAAATAAAAAGAAAAAAAAACTTAAGTGTCTCTTTTATTGGAAAAAGCAAAACAACTATACAAATTATAGCTATTAGTACGCTTATTCTATCTCAAGAAGTAAGAGATATTTGGATAGTGGCGATATTTTCACTATGGTTTGCTGCGATATTTTCACTATACTCTTTATTCACTTATGTTTCTGAATGGTTCAAAAATTATTTAAATTAAATTTTGGTTAAAAGGTTAACAGGAATAGAATACACGCCAAGTGGCTGGGTGGCAGAGTGGTTATGCAGAGGATTGCAAATCCTTGAACGCCGGTTCGATTCCGACCCCAGCCTCCATTTAAGACAGTTTATATCAGGAAAATGTTGAACAAAGCCCGGGTGGTGGAATTGGTAGACACAAGGGACTTAAAATCCCTCGAAGGAAACTTCGTGCCGGTTCGAGTCCGGCCCCGGGCACCATTAGTATTTTAAGTACTTCATAATATGAAACTAGTTAAAAAAGAAAAAAAAGAAATTATCTGGGTGCTTATTTATACAAAAGCAAAACAAGAAATAAAAGCTAACGAAAATCTTCAAAAACAAGGATTTAAAACTTTTTTGCCGTTGATAGCTCCTACTAATAAAAATAGTGAATTTAATTCTCCGGTACCAGTTTTCCCTCGATATTTTTTTGCTCAAATTAACTTAGAGTTAGATAATTGGACTGCTATTAAGTCTAGTTATGGGGTTAGTCACATTGTTACGTTCTCAGAAAAATTTACTTCTATCCCTAATAATATTATTAAATTAATTCAAGATAAGCTCGATGAATCAGGTATATACAAAGAGGATATTTCGGTAGTTGATTATCAAAAGGGCGATCATATCTCCATCAAAGAGGGAAGGTTTGCAGGAATAGATGCAATATTCTTATCTAAAAAATCGAAAGATAGAGTAAGATTATTATTAAATTTATTAAATACAAGCGTTGTCACAGAAATATCTACATCTGCTATAGGAAATAAAGAGGTTGTTAAGAAATTTAAATTGTAATAAATATGCTGCAGAAGGTTTTGATGAAATTATTTAGAATAAAGGAAATAAAACGTGCAAAATAACATTCAGAATAATATTCAATATGATGATGAAATAGACCTACGAGAACTGTTTGGTGCTCTGTGGGCTGGAAGTCTAAAAATCATAGCTATTACAGCTGTGTTTGCCTTTGTCTCTGTCATCTACGCGGTGTCATTATCTAACCAGTACAAAGCCACAGTGCTGCTTGCTCCAGCACAATCCGATAGCTCTGACCTCTCAGGAGCCTTGGGCCAGTTGGGTGGTCTTGCTTCTTTAGCCGGGGTTGATATCGGTGGCGGTGACCGCAGCGAAGCAAAAATGGCCCTAGAAATCATGAAGTCTTGGAGCTTTATCGACGGTTTTATTGCTGACAATGATCTCGCCGTTGAGCTTTGTGCGGTTCAAGACTGGAGCCAAGGATCTAATGAACTTCTAATTAATGATGGCTTTTATGACACTGAAAATAAACAATGGCTGAGTAGTAAGAATGAATGCGAAGTTAGGGGTCCGCCCAGTAGTTGGGCCTTATTTCAAGCCTTTTCTGAGCGACTAGTTGTTTCAGAAAATAAAAAATTGGGACTGGTGACAGTGTCTATCGAGTATTACTCTCCGCTAATCGCCAAGCAGTGGTTGGATATGTATGTGACGGCCATTAACGAGCACATGCAGCAACGCCAAATGGAAAAGGTCACCAATAATATTAACTACCTGCAGGTTCAGATTGAGAAAACCTCTCTCGCTGAAATGCGAGAGGTTTTTTTCTCCCTTATTGCAGAGCAGACGAAAAATAAGATGGTGGCCGAGGCTAGCCCTGAATATGCCTTTGTGGCGGTAAGCCCAAGTATGGTGCCAGAAGTAACATCTCAACCTCGGCGTCTCTTTATCTGTATTTTTGGTACTCTGCTCGGCGGGATCTTGTCAGTGCTGTTAGTGTTAGTGATGCACTATGCCCGAAAGTCTGATTAAGTCTGCCTAATAGGTTAATGTATAGGTGATTGGTTACCTTAATAGTCCTGAATTAATAGGATTGAAAGTTCGGTTTAAGGGTAAATTGATTGACGCTAGCATCGGTTAACCGTGGATAAAAACCTTTTCGTTCTCACGTAAAAGGATCTCTTAAAGATGTCGGTAATGCTACTGCTCGCGGTTATATTCTTCGGCTTATCGGGCCTCGCGACGACGATCACCCTGTAATTGATATCTCGACAAAGCTACGTGTAAGAGAGTGTCGATAAGCACGGTATTTCACTGGTGAGTGCCTCTAGGTTGGGTGGAGCAAAAATAAACCTCAATAATAGTGAGCTAGTTAACACTACAACCTCTTAAATTTGCAATTTCATTCACTTATGCTATCTTGCTCGAAAATGAACAAGATTGGAGCCTTTTAGCTTGTAGGTTCTTGGTTTTTCTTAAGGATCTGTTCTTGCAGCGTCCTGCGGTAGCCTTCCTGAATTAATAAACTACTCTTTTTACCCCTTTATTATGACCAATCAAGAGCTCGAATATAGCGCGCTCAAAATACTTGAGCAGCAACCTGATCTCACTCAGCGCCAGTCTTATTCCACGCATCAGTCATTGTTGGGCCTGTATAGTGAGTATCTTGTGTTGCAAACTACGACCAATCAGGTCGCTGATTTTGATGTACATTTTTCGGTAGTAACATTTAGTGAATTGTAATTTTAAAGGAATAGAGTGAACGCTAAAGATACAAGAATAGCCGTTATTGGCCTCGGTTACGTTGGTCTGCCACTGGCAGTCGAATTCGGGAAGATATACCCCACTACAGGTTTTGATATTAATCGCTCACGTATAGCTGCCCTTATTTCAGGTCATGATTCAACGCTAGAAGTTGATACGGCTGCGCTTGAGAGTGCCGCGCATCTTATTTATACAACTGATGTCGATAAACTTAAGAACTGCAATATCTACATCGTTACTATTCCTACGCCCATTGATATTCATAAACGCCCTGATCTCTCTCCGTTGGAAAAAGCGAGTGAAACCGTTGGAAAAGTGCTGTCGAAAGACGATATTGTTATCTATGAATCAACCGTTTACCCGGGAGCGACCGAAGAGGTCTGTGTGCCCATACTAGAAAAGCATTCAGGTCTCACCTTCAATAAAAACTTTTATTGTGGCTACAGTCCAGAGCGTATTAACCCTGGCGACAAAGAGCATCGGGTCACCACTATCAAAAAAGTGACTTCGGGATCTACACTAGAAATAGCCGACAAAGTCGATGCCCTCTATCGTTCCATTATTACCGCAGGCACCCATAAGGCAAGCTCCATCAAAGTGGCTGAAGCCGCTAAGGTTATCGAAAATACTCAGAGAGATATCAATATTGCCCTCATAAATGAGCTAGCGTTGATTTTCAGACGACTGGGTATCGATACCGAAGAAGTCTTAAAGGCCGCAGGGAGTAAATGGAATTTTCTGCCTTTTCGACCAGGCTTGGTTGGTGGGCACTGTATCGGAGTCGATCCCTACTATCTTACACATAAAGCGATGAAGGCAGGCTACTATCCAGAAATTATCCTGACAGGACGCAAGCTGAACGACAGTATGGGTAAATATGTCGCCAATGAAATTATCAACCTGATGACCAAAAAGCGCATTCAGGTAGTTGACTCAAATATCTTAGTCATGGGCCTAACATTCAAAGAAGACTGTCCCGATATCAGGAATACCCGTGTGGTGGATGTCGTTCAAGAGTTGAGTGGCTTCCACTGTAATATAGAAGTCTACGATCCTTGGATAGATAAAGAAGAATCAATAAGGGAGTACGGAATTATCCCTGTCGAGCAACCCGAACCGGGAAAGTACGATGCCGTTATTATCGCCGTGGCGCACCACCAGTTCAAAGCCATGGGTATCACTGCCATACGCGCACTAGGCAAAAAGAACCATGTACTTTACGACATAAAATATATCTTGCCTGCAGAAAAGGTAGATGGCAGGCTGTAAAACTCTGAATTCATATATTTTAAACTTAAGGGTTCTAATTTCCGACTGAAAACTGACAAATGGCGACTCTGAAAGACATGACTAGATATGAGAAAGTAAAAAGGGAACTACAAAATAATCCCAAAACCTGGCTAATAACCGGTGTCGCAGGATTTATTGGCTCTAACCTGTTAGAAACATTATTGAAGCTAAATCAGAATGTTGTCGGTCTCGATAATTTTGAAACAGGCTTTCAGCGTAACATTGATCAAGCGATAGCGTGTGCAACTAATGCGTTACGGGCGGATAACCGCTTGCTAGATACTGCCAGTTTTACTTTTATAGAGGGCGATATCCGTAAATTAGAAGACTGCCAAAAGGCAATGATCTTTTATCCTTCTATTTCTGAGAAAGAGGGTAAACCAGTAGACTATGTCCTTCATGAGGCGGCGCTCGGTTCAGTGCCGCGTTCAGTAGAAGACCCGATCAAAACTAATATGGCAAACATTGATGGCTTTCTTAATATGCTAGTCGCTGCCAGAGATGCCAAAGTAAAGCGCTTCATCTACGCAGCATCCAGCTCTACCTATGGGGACCACCCTGACCTTCCGAAAGTAGAAGAAAAAATTGGCAATCCACTGAGCCCCTACTCAGTGACAAAATTAGTTAACGAGCTCTATGCGCAGGTATTCGCAAGAACCTATGGCTTTAAAACTATAGGCATTCGTTACTTTAATATTTTTGGCAGAAGGCAAACTCCAAATGGCGCTTATGCTGCCGTCATTCCAAAATGGATTGATGCAATTTTGAAAGGTAAAACCGTCTATATTAATGGCGACGGCACAACAAGCCGAGATTTTTGTTATGTCGATAACGCTGTGCAAATGAACTTGCTTGCTGCCACTGCAGAAAACGAAGAGGCAACTAATCAAGTCTATAATTGTGCTGTAGGTGATCGCACATCACTAAATGAATTATATGCGTTGCTCTTAGATGGTTTGACTGATAACGACCGACTACTGACTGCCGACTTAATTTATCGCGACTTCAGGGCGGGGGATGTAAAGCATTCACTAGCTGATATCAGCAAGGCGAGGAATCTTCTGGGATATCAGGTGACTCACCGGATTGGTGAAGGTTTGAATGAGGCGATGGCTTGGTATCTTGATAATCTAATTGATGAGGAGAGTGTATGAAATCAGTTATTCTAGCGGGCGGAATAGGTACGCGTATTTCTGAAGAGTCCCACCTAAAACCTAAGCCTATGATTGAGATTGGTGGCAAACCGATTTTGTGGCACATTATGAAAACTTATAGTGCTCATGGAATTAATGAGTTTGTGATTTGTCTTGGCTATAGGGGGTATATGATCAAAGAGTATTTTGCCAACTACTTTCTTCACACTTCGGACGTTACATTTGATATGAGCGATAACACAATAGAGGTACATCAGAATGCCGCTGAACCTTGGAAGGTTACCTTGGTGGATACCGGAGACGGTTCAATGACGGGCGGGCGCCTCAAGCGCGTTGCCAAGTATTTGGGCGATGAGGATTTCTGTTTTACTTATGGTGACGGTC
>CEUZ01028865.1_pt1 | contig 16363 bp, 13 predicted proteins | sample 361511 | NCBI WGS metagenome assembly CEUZ01 (sample SAMEA2622822, study PRJEB7988) | marine metagenome | biome: marine biome (ENVO:00000447); feature: surface water layer (ENVO:00002042); material: "saline water (ENVO:00002010), including plankton (ENVO:xxxxxxxx)" | depth 5 m
ACCATGGACTTCCCCACCACGGGCAATCCGAACAGGACCCTCAGAAGTCACATCGCCATATACCTTACCATAGACAGCTACCCCATCCTGACAGGTTATATTTCCCTGGATGACCGCGTCTGCTCCGATCATGGTATGCACATCTTTATTATCATTCTTACCCATATTTAATCCACACTCACATTTGATTGATTTAAGGCTGGAAAATACGACAAAGGATCCACAGCTTCCCCCTCTTTCCAAATTTCATAATGAAGGTGCGGGCCGGAGCTTTCTCCTGTATCTCCTGACTTAGCAATCACATCCCCACTCTGCACCTGCTGATAGGGTTTCACCACAATAGATTTATTGTGTCCGTAATATGTGAAATATTCATTACCATGATAGATCACAATCAGGTTACCCAATTCTGTCGCATAACCGGCAAACACCACTTGGCCTGAAGCGGAGGCCAATATGTCACTACCGATGGGTACCGCAATATCAATACCATAATGGGTTTTTGCATCAGACTCATGGGTTTGGATCATCTCCTGCGTCACCACACCATGCACCGGGATTAAAGATGGAATGTATGTCACGCCACCCAATGGTGCTGGTGGATCAATCGGTTTGGCAACCAATTTGTTCTCCACATCTTCACTCTCTTCTAAATTTGTCCCCAATGCCTGCTGGACCATTTGCTCTACCTCTTTTAACCGTTCGAGATCACGATACAATGCCAATACTTTAGATCGCTCGCTAATCACCGCATCATACTCCTGCTTCATGCGATTGTAATCCACCGCTTTTGGAAACATATAAACTAATCCCAATACCATCCCGGTCATAAGCAAAAGGGATGTGAAAAGAATGGAAAGTGTCCCAACTCGAGAAATGGAGAATCTCCTGTTCTTACCATCGTGATCGGGCACGACCAGGAAAGTATATCGGCTCGGCTTCATAAAATTTATTCGATAGTGCGGATTAAATCTAGCAGGCGCTCAAGGTCATCATCAGAAAAATAATCCACAACGATAGATCCACCTTTTTTGCCCTTATGATTTAACTGCACTTTTGTCCCAAGGATGGCAATCATTTCATCCTCTAGCTTTCGAACAGAAGCCGATTTGGATTTCTTTTTGGAGGATTTGGTTTTGGCGACCGTTTGATTACGTCCTTTTACAATGGCTTCTGCACCACGGACGGAAAGGTCATGTTTTAAAATCAATTGCCAGAGTTTCAGCATGCCCGATTGTGTTTTCATGGCCAAAATCGCCCGACCATGTCCTGCTGTAATTTTATTATTCCGAATGCTTTTTTTCACCTCCGCCGGCAATTGAAGCAAACGCAATGCATTGGTGATAGTGGATCGGCTTTTACCCACAGCTTTGGCAATACTGGTTTGAGATAATTCAAACTGCCCCTGCAAAACCGCATAGGCTTCTGACTCCTCTAATGGATTCAAGTTCTCTCGCTGAATATTCTCAATGAGAGCCACTTCCATCATTTCTGCTTCATCCGTCACTTCCAATATATAGGCGGGAATCTCCTTCCGTTTGGCTAGTTTGGATGCCCGAAGTCGCCGCTCACCGGCGATGAGTATATATCCATAATCAACGGCCCTAACAGTGATGGGGGTTATGACCCCTTTTTCTTTGATGGATGCAGAAAGTTCATCCAATGCCTTTGGATCAAAATGTTTCCGTGGCTGGTGAGGATTGGTCTTAATTTTTGAAATTGGGATGGTGGTCACTCCCGCAGGCGATAAATCCTGTTGAGAAGGGGGTCGAATGAGGGCATCTAACCCTTTTCCCAGTCGATTAGTTTCCATCGCTTAAAATCTCCTCTACCAATGTCATATAATTCTGGGCACCGGTTGAATTAGCATCATAGAATAAAGCTGGTTTCCCAAAGCTTGGGGCTTCACTCAGACGCACATTTCGATTAATCACCGTGGTAAAAATCTTGTCTTCAAAAAAGCTCCGTACCTCTTCTGCCACTTGCTTGGATAAGTTTAATCGTCCATCATACATGGTCAAAAGTACACCTTCTATTTCCAGATTGGGGTTTAAATTTTTCTGTACCAACCGTACCGTATTCAATAACTGCCCCAACCCTTCTAAAGCATAATATTCACATTGGATTGGAATGATAACCGAATCGGAACAGGTGAGTGCATTCAACGTGAGCAGTCCTAGAGACGGGGGACAATCAATGAGAATATAATCGTACTTTTTCCAGACAGGCTTCAGCACTTTTTCCAATTGATGCTCTCTGGCCATGAGGCTCACCAATTCTACCTCTGCCCCCACCAAATCACTAGTGGATGTTATAATATCCAAATGATCCAGCTTCGTTTTGGTAATGACGTCTTTTGTGGCGGACCCCCTAATGATGGCATCGTAAATCGATCCTTTGGGTTCATCAGTCAATTCTTCAATTCCGGTGGTAGCATTGGATTGGGGATCCAAGTCAATTAATAATGTTTTGACTTCGGATACGGCAAAGCTCACGGCCAAATTGACCGATGTGGTGGTTTTGCCCACCCCACCCTTTTGATTGGTTAATGAAATAATTCTACTCATTGAAATTGAATCTATATATTGAAATAGAAGCTAATAATTTAGGGGCGACCACCCGGTGGAAACAATAAGTCGGTCACTTATATTTGAAAAAGATAGGTCAACTTTATCACTTGAGTCCCCTGAACCAAATCAGCACTTGATCCACTCATATCATAGCGCTGGTTTAACACAATAAACAAATCACTCCCCGGTGTATGAATCCAATTAATCCGGCAGTACAATTGAATCTGTTCAGAAAAATTGTCGTATTGGATTAAAGTCTTCCCAAACCATTTTCGATTCAGCGCCATCTCCGTCGTCATACCGAATATATCCGCTGTGAATTCTCCTTGATTGGGCATGGATATCAAATTCCGATTGGCCGACCCATATAACGTGAGATGATTTGAAAAGCGCTTACCAACGGAACCCCCATATTGTGTACGATCACCGCCAAAATAACCACCTTTTTCAATCTTTACATCGCCCCACAATCCACGGCTCTGATTAGATCGAAGTAAAAATTGAACTTTCATATCCTTATAATTATCTGCATCGATTTGGACGCCATTTCCCAATGTAAAGCCATTGGATAAATTTTCCGTTGTTTCCCGAATATTAAAGCCCATTCGATCTCTGGATTCAAAAATGGCATCAATCCCTAAACTTAGTACACCACTCTCTTTATCGCCCGCATGATTTTTCACATCCCGGACGTAACCGGTGAAACGCCATTGGCGAATCAACTCATCTCCATCACCTACTCGAGGTGTAAAACCAAAAGTGGCACCGGTACCGATCATATCTGTTCGCTGGACAAACCCAAGGGCAGGCTGAAATCCTTTATCCACTCTGTGCTGACCGGCAGTGAGAAAATAGCGATCATTTTTTAAATCAATCTTGATCATGGATGCAGCGGAAGCAATATCAATTCGCTTATCATCCACTTGGCTAAACCATGCGGACACACTGCTGTTACCCCAAAACCGCATTTGACCATCCAAGCCAAAGACTGAATTCTGGCCATCGTTATTGGCCACATCGGTCACAATGGCCCCTACGGTGGTGCGATCTCGAATGTCAGACCTTAACCGCAATGCACTGTAGGCGGTGGCAGGAAGATCGCCATCAGCTCTGGTATGAATATTTAATGCTCCAATGGATGTATTTCCGATTTGGCCAAACATTCTTGCCCCGCCAGCCACGTCTTGGTTCAAGCCTATTTGCCGACTAAAGAAGACCTCAGTCTGTCTGGAGTTTCCAAATGCAAATAATTTGGAGCGCGTTAAAAAGAACTCTCGTTTTTCCGGATAAAATAAATTGAATCGGCTCAAATTAATTTGAGCATTATCTGCCTCCACTTGGGCAAAGTCCGTATTGTATGTCAAATTGAGTGTAAGGTTTGATTTCAATCCGTAATAAATATCCATACCGCCACTTCCGGCTTGGTCTGATATTTTTTGGTCATCTTTCATCTGAGTTTGTGTTCCGCCAATTCCAAACGGTTTAATCTTGACATCCTTTCCCCGTTTGATGTTTTTCAATCCTTTTAAGGTGGCATACTGAGACACTTGATACACATCGGAACTATATTCCAATCCGATATGGGGCCACATGACACTTTCATTCTTTCGGTTAATGTATCGCTTAATCGCCAGCCCCATAGTTAATTCATCTTTGGATGGAAATCGAAGGGTTGTCCAAGGGATGGCCACTTCCAACACCCAGCCAAAGTCCGTTACATTTCCTTTACTGATATAGACCCCATCCCAGGCCCATTCGTCCAAACCTGGACGACTTTCATCAGTAATCAGTGCATCATCCTGTGTGCCCAATGGGTTCATTTCAAAGAGGTAAGCATTCCGTTTGTCATGGTATGTATCCAACGCGATTTCAAGTTTATCATCCCGGTGAATCCAGCCGCCGCGGTTTAAAATGGTGGCCCGGACTTTTTCTGGCTCTGAATCATAGAAAGTAAATCCGAAATAGAGGTACTGGTCATTATAAGCAATTTGCATCTGCGACTTTTCAGTGGGGGCGGCTCCATCCTGGGGTAATCGCTGGACGAATTCCGTAATGGGTGAGATAGATTCCCAAATGGCCTCATCCAACACACCATCAATCTTGATGGACTCATCTGTACGAACGGATTTAACTGAAGGACGTTCTTGCGCCACAATGAATTGAATGGCCGTAAAGACCATGAAGAAAAGTAACCGAGGTGAAATCAAAATCAGCCCTTAATTATTGGGACTGTCATTCCAACGCCATTGGAGTGATTGTATATACAAGATTGGCAAGAACCATCGCATTATACCTCCTCATTTCATAATTTTTGCGATTTTCGAGAAAAAAAATATATCCGAAACCATATTAAAACAAAATCAAGTTTATGGTGTATTCCATGGAAAAGGATATGGATAGATTCACTTTTTCTTAAAGAAAAGAAAGTAAATGGGGACTCCTGTTAAAACAAAGGCCAAATCTTGAACGGATTTATCCGTTTCATAATAGGCCCGCAGCACCACCAACGTTACAATCCCAATAAAATAAATGGCCGGTAATACGGGGAATAATGGGAGATCATACCCACCGGGTTCGCCCATGTTTTCAATACGAAATTTGAATAATGCTACGGTGGTAAATCCATAAAAGATCAGGATGGCGAAGACCATACCTGCCACAATAGTTTCAAAATTTTGTCTTACCACAATCAGAACAATTGCCCATGTACACTGAGCGATAATGGTGTGAGTGGGTGTTTGAAATTTTGGATCTACATGATTGAACCATTTAAACATGAGTCCATCTCTGGCCATGGCATAAAATAATCGTGGGGCCGCCATCATGGTGCCGTTGATGCTACCCGTTGCTGATATGATCACCATGAGAGAGATCAATCCTGCACCAATGCTCCCAAATAGTTCCACGGCTGTATCAGAGGCAATCACCGTACTTCCGCGCATTCCTTCCAATCCAATGACAGCATGATACAAGAGGTTTACACCTAAGTATAAAATGGTAATGACTGCCATCCCCAGAAGCATAGATTTGGGGATCACCGATTGAGGATCTTTCATTTCTCCCGCCACATATCCGACCCGGTCCCAGCCTAAGAATGAAAATAGAATCAGCATTAATGCCGCAACTATATTGCCGGTTGGACCTAAGGTGCCCGTGGTGGCAGCCGTTTCGGACAGGTTTGAAAAATCACCTTTCACCATGATTAATCCAATTAGGGCAAAGAGAAAGAGGCCGCCTGTTTTTACTGAAGAAGAAAATTTATTGTATAGGCTGCCCCTTTCTACACCAATATAATTTAAGGAACCAAAGAGCACCACAACTGCCACCGCGACCATATTCCTTTCAAAAGATTCCAATGGAATAAAATACCCTATATAGTTCGCCACAATTAAACTCAATCCGGCGATAGGACTGGTGCGAATAATAAAGAGTTGAGCCCATCCAAATAAAAATCCCCAAAATGGACCAAATGCTTTTTGGATATAGACGTATTCACCACCTGTATTAGGGAAACGGCATCCTAATTCTGCATAAATGAGGGCACCCACATAGACAAATACTGCCACACCAACCCAGAGTATGATGATGGTAGAAAATGAGGGAAGATATCCAGCAATTATTTGAGGTGTAGCAAAGATGCCGGAACCAATAGTAATGCCCACCAAAAGGGCGATACCATCAAAGAGTCCGAGAGATTGTTTCAATTTTATCATTTAAGAAACTTTATTCCTTACTGAATGGCAATCGATTTAAACCGATTCGACCATTATTCATTACAAAAACAACATCCTGAATTGTACGAATATCCTCAAGAGGATTTTGGGTCACAACGATTAAATCTGCTTCCTTGCCTATTTCTATGGTGCCCGTTTGATCGGCAATATTCAACAACTGAGCGCCCACGATGGTTGCCGATTTAATAGCATCCATTGGGGTCATTCCTAATTTTACAAAGTTTGTTACTTCCATTCCCACACGAGTTGTGCTATTGGGTCCATATCCCGTGTCTGCCCCTGTCGATATTCTAATACCCATTTTGTATGCAGTCTTGACTGTTTTTTCCAGCGCTGGTAACATATGCTGTCCCCTGATGATCAATATGGGATTATCATAGTCACCCCCCGGTTCGGTCAAATCCACCACAGTGGTAAATGTAGGCACAAGAAAAGTACCCATTTTTTTCATAAGTTTTAGAGTTCGTTCGCTTAAATAGGTCCCATGTTCAATACTGCGAACACCTGCTTTTACGGCCGCATACCCACCCTCATCACCATGGGCATGGGCCATTACAGGAATACCATGTTTGGCCGCTTCATCCACAATAAAACGCAGTTGGGCCTCTGTATAGGTTTGTTTTCTAGGATCAGTGTAAGGCAACCCTGCCCGTTCAGTCCCACGTGTTTTTATGAAATCAACCCCGCGATCTGCATTAATCCTTACCACGCTGCGTAGGGCCGCTTTACTGATGACACCCTCTTTAAACTGGCCCAAACGCGTATCGGCCAAAACGGTTTCCCCAAGGTTAGGTGTCACAAAAACTCCTGTAGCAACCATATCCGGCCCAACGATTTGCATTTGCTTAACCATGTCCCTGATTGAAACATCCTGGTAGTTTGGTGTGCTGGCGCTCCGAGCAGTGGTTACGCCAGACTCCAAGGCACGACGAGCCGCATCTAATGAACGAATATGGGTGTGAGCATCAATAAAACCGGGCAATAGGTACATACCATCCAGATTAAGTTCCAAATATCCTGCCGGCGACCTTTTTGCCTCGGCGATTTTTTCGATCCTCCCATTATTCACCAATACCATTTGATTTGATTTCACACCCTTATTAATCCCATCAATGATATGCGCATTTATAAGGGCATATTTTTCTTGAGCAAATACAAAATTAGGCCACACAAGTACCGCAATTGTTAATCGAAATATATATTTCATTCCTCCTCCTCCTCCTATTAATCAAAAGTTGCATTGGACGCCGATCGGTGTCCCCTACCAAATTTTTTATTCCTTTGGGTATGGGAAGTATAACCCATTAAATTTTTTCATTCAATAATTAGATCTTATCTTGGTTAAAAACGAATATTATGAAAGCACTGGTAAAAAAATCCCCTGAAGTCGGTATCTGGATGGAAGATGTGTCCATCCCTGAATGCGGCACCAATGATGTGAGAATCAAAATCACCCATACGGCCATCTGTGGATCGGATCTCCATATCTACAAATGGGATGAATGGGCCCAGCGCACCGTTCCCACACCTTTAGTCACTGGCCATGAATTCTGCGGCATCGTAGAAGAAATCGGTCCCGGCGTTACTCATTACAAACCGGGCGATCGCGTTTCCGGTGAAGGGCATATCACCTGTGGCTATTGCCGAAACTGCCGTGCCGGAAAACGACATCTCTGCCATAAAACCGTTGGCGTGGGCATCCAGCGAGATGGTGCTTTTGCGGAATACTTGGTCATTCCCGAATCCAACGTTTGGCCCATTCATGACGATATCCCTTCCGAAATTGCTGCATTCCTCGATCCATTTGGTAATGCAGTCCACACAGCCCTATCCTATGAAATGGTGGGGGAAGATGTGCTTATCACTGGTGCAGGCCCTATTGGCATCATGGCCGCAGCAGTTTGCAAATTTGTAGGCGCACGCAATGTGGTAATTACGGATGTAAATGATTACCGACTTGAATTGGCTCGCAAACTTGGCGCAAATAAAGCCATCAATGTTTCTCAAGAAAATATTATAGACAGCTATACCGATCTCAATATGGCCAATGGTTTTGATGTGGGATTAGAAGTGTCAGGCAATCCATCCGCGTTCAAAGATATGCTGGCCCACATGTATAATGGTGGACGCGTAGCTCTCTTGGGGCTTCTCCCTGAGTCCACCCAAATTAACTGGGATGAGATCATTTTTAAGGGACTCCATGTAAAGGGTATCTATGGCCGGGAAATGTATGAAACATGGTACAAGATGACCCAAATGCTTAGGAGTGGCATGGATATTTCTGAAGTACTCACCCATCGATATCCGGTGGATCAATTTCAGGATGCATTCGATGTTATATCATCAGGTCAATGTGGTAAAGTGGTTTTAGAATGGTAGAAGAGGGAACGCAAAGACGCCTAGATGGAAAGAATCTTATAGTATTCACTTTGCAAAGCTGTGCCTTTGAGTTAAACAAATGAGTAAATCAAAACAAATTTATCAAGATACACTCTTCCAAATTGAAGCGGAAGGATTGTACAAAAAAGAGCGAACCATTACCACGCCCCAAAGTGTGGGTATTACAACACAAGAAGGAGGTGACGTCCTCAATTTTTGTGCCAATAATTATTTAGGCCTGGCGGATAATCCAGATATTATCGCTGCAGCCAAAAGGGCATTAGATGATCACGGTTTTGGTATGGCTTCCGTCCGCTTTATCTGCGGCACCCAAGATCTCCACAAAAATTTAGAATCTAAAATTTCTGATTTCTTTGGTACGGATGATACCATCCTTTATACCTCATGCTTTGATGCGAACGGTGGTCTTTTTGAAACATTGCTGAGGCCTGAAGATGCAGTCATTTCTGATGCCTTGAACCATGCCTCCATTATTGACGGCATCCGCCTATGCAAGGCCCAAAGATACCGGTATGCCAATAGCGATATGGCGGACTTAGAAGCCAAATTAAAAAAAGCTCAAGGGGCACGCCTCCGACTCATCGCCACGGACGGTGTATTTTCCATGGATGGTTTTATTGCCAAATTGGATGAAATTACGGCCTTGGCCAAAAAGTATGATGCCATGGTCATGGTGGATGATAGCCATGCCACGGGCTTTGTGGGTAAAACAGGACGAGGGTCCGCTGAGCATTGCGGCGTTATGGATAAGGTGGATGTATGGACATCCACACTCGGCAAAGCATTGGGTGGTGCTTCCGGCGGATTTACCACAGGCCGAAAAGAAATTATCGACCTTCTCAGACAACGTTCTCGACCTTATTTATTTTCAAATACAGTGGCACCGGCTATTGTTGCGGCTAGCATTAAAGTATTCGAAATGCTTTCGGCCAGCACTGAATTGCGTGATAAACTGGAAGCCAATACAGAATATTTTCGCAATAAGATGACCGCTACAGGATTTGACATTAAGCCGGGTGTTCATCCCATTGTACCGATTATGCTTTATGATGCGGTATTGGCTCAGAATATGGCGACTGCACTATTAGACGAAGGTATTTACGTCATTGGTTTCTTTTTCCCTGTTGTACCTAAGGGAGAAGCACGGATTCGAGTGCAGATTTCTGCCGGAATGGAGACGGGCCATTTGGATCGGGCGATCCACGCATTTAGCAAAGTTGGCAAAAAATTAAATGTGATTTAATGATAGGGAACACTATTCAGTGCCCCCTACATGCACTTCATTTCCATTCCCTCTGTTCTTGCGCTCATCCTCAACCAAGAGTATATTCACCGGCTTTTTTAACCCTATAATTTTAAAGATACATGAATAGCAAACTAACACCACGATTTTTGATCATTGGTCTCGTATTGACATGGGCCATTTGGGCCATTTGGCCAACGATCCAATATCAGGGATTATCTGATGTAGAATTAGAATCCTTAAGAGAAGAAGGAAAACTAGAGCAGTTAGAATCCCGAACCATCAAACAGGGCCTGGACCTGAAAGGTGGCATGTACATTGTATTGGAAGTGGATATTCCAACACTTCTTGAAAATCTAGCAGAAAATATGGATGGCAAATTTAATCAATCTGTTTCATCCGTGCGGGATCAGTTAAGAATATCGCCTGAGGCAGATTCTTTTAATCTTTTTTCAAATGTGGCCAATGAGAATAATTTAAAACTTTCTCGCTACTATTTTGATTATGGTTCATCCAATGAAGAAATCCTCTCTGCATTGGGCGAAGAAGCCGAAGATGCTATCAACCGTGTGTTGGAAATCCTCCAAAACCGGGTGGATCAATTTGGTGTCGCCGAACCTACCATTCAAAAACAGGGTAACCAGCGCATCATTGTTGAATTGGCCGGTGTGCAGGATTCTGAACGTGCCCGGGCACTTCTGGAAAGCACCGCCCTTTTAGAATTCTATATCGTAAAGGACGTAAACACCACCAACGAACTCATGATCAAAATTGATCAAGTGATCAAAGGGGATGAATCCATTGCTGAGGTAACAAAAGAGACAGCAACCCAAACTTCAGATGAAACATCCACTGAAGATGACGGTACCGTATCCGTAAGCGATTTGTTTGGCGAATCAGATGATGCGGCTGCTACGGACTCTGCCGTTGTGGGTCAAGATATTTTTGCCGAACGCCCCTTCTCTGCCATGCTACGAGATTTAGGGAATACAATCGGCGTACCTGCAAAAAATGTATATGCAGTCCGTAAAATGCTGGAGACTCCTGAGGTTCAGGATAAGATGGCAAGCCTAGGGGGTGCATTTTTATTTAGCCATAAACCACAGGACTATCCTACCATGGATGGCGATGTTGAATCCATTTATAGTCTTTATCTTTTAGAAGATCAGGCAGAGCTTACAGGCGGCGTGGTTGAAGAAGCCAAAGCGAATTTGGGTCCACAAGGATCTACATCTGCAGGCCAACCCATTGTGAACTTGTCCATGAATTCAGATGGTGCAAGAAAATGGGCCATCGTTACCGGCTCCAATGTGGGGCGACAAGTGGCCATTGTATTGGATAATAAAGTGCATATGGCACCAAACATACGCGAAAAAATTGCGGGTGGCGGCACATTGATCGAAGGCTTTGCCAGTATTGATGAAGCGAAAGATATTGCCATCGTGCTTCGGGCCGGTGCTTTACCAGCCCCAGTGGATATCATCGAAGAACGAACCGTAGGTCCATCACTCGGTGCCGATTCCGTGAGACGGGGCACTCAATCTGTAATGATTGGTTTGGCGATTGTTCTCGTTTTCATGCTGGTATACTATCGCATTTCGGGATCCATCGCAGACTTTGCATTGATATGGAATATCGTCATGGTACTGGCTGTTCTGGCTTCACTGCAAGCCACATTGACTCTACCGGGTATTGCAGGATTAATCCTGACAGTGGGTATGTCTATTGATGCCAACGTGATTATTTTTGAGCGAATTCGAGAAGAATTGCGGAAAGGGAAAACACCAAAAGCGGCTGTTGACGGCGGGTACGACCGTGCACTTACCACCATTATTGATGCCAATGTAACCACCTTAATTGCATCGTTGGTACTATGGCAGTTTGGTACAGGACCGATTAAAGGGTTTGCCACCGTATTGTTCTGGGGTATCCTCATATCCATGTTCACTGCCATATTTGTAACCCGCACCATTTTTAACTCTTTTACTAGCCGTAAAGGCATGACCAAGTTGAGCATATGAGAATTATTAAAGAAACACACATCGATTTTATGAGTCAGCGCAAGCTGGCCCTTATTCTGTCTGCAGTCGTTATTCTATCAGGGATAGGTTCTCTGGTAGTAAATGGCGGACCGAAACTTAGTATTGATTTTAAAGGCGGTACGCTGGTTTCCGTTCAATACACTGAAGCCATGGATGTAGAAAACGTGCGATCAGCATTGAGCGATGTGAATGTAGAGGGGCAAACATTTGATTTCAGCCGTGAAGAGATCAAACATTTTGGCAGTGATGACGCTGTATTAGTTCGCGTACCACACATTGAAGGTGCACCCGAAAACTTTGCCCAAAAGATCGTGGATCATCTCTATACAGCATTCCCTGGAAGCGTCCCAGAATCAAAAACAGATTTTATTTTAGGAAAAGGAACTGTAACGCCGAAGATTGGATCTGAACTCAGCGGGAAAGCCGTTATGGCCATTATTTCAGCACTAGGATTGATTCTTCTATACATTTCAGTTCGATTTGAATTTCGATTTGCATTAGGTGCCATAGCTGCATTGACCCATGATGTATTGATTACATTGGGTATTTTTTCATTATTCGGTTATGAAATCAGCCTGCCCATTATTGCTGCATTTTTAACCATTGTAGGTTATTCCTTGAATGACACTATTGTGATTTTTGACCGAATTCGTGAGAATATTAAATCATCAAAAAGAGAAACATATGTGGGTGTTGTAAACCGCAGTATGAATGAATCTCTATCTCGAACCATTGTCACATCATTAACCACATTTATGGTGGTGTTGGTCCTATGGCTATTTGGCGGTGAAGTGATTCATAATTTTGCATTGGCCATGATCATTGGTGTAATAGTTGGAACCTACTCCTCCATTTATATCGCAAGTCCCATTGTGATTCATCTCCACGAGAATGCGAATAAATAGATATTAGTCTTTATATTTAATTAATAAAAAAGCCCCTCGAAAATTCGAGGGGCTTTTTTATTTCAATCTGGTGGATGATAAGCTTAATTCCTAAATAAAGTGCTTTCTTTATTAAATGCTTTAACACACCATAAAATTGATAGGGCCGCAAATCCAAATAAGGATATATATACTTCTGCCATATAAAGTGGATTCATGGCGCCGGCAATAATATCCTTAGAGGCCAATGATACATTAAGAATAGGAATCATGGCTGTTACGGTATTGAGATCAATCCCGGGGAGGGTCCCCATAACCGCTGGAAAAATGATGACTATATTTAAGGGTGCCATAATACTTTGTGCTTCCTTGAATGAACGCGCATAAATCGATAACCCCAAAAGCATGGCACTGAAGAATGCAGATACGGGTAGTACCAGAGTCATTATCATGGCGATGGTTTTAAATGTAAACATATCATTCACCACCGAAAGCACCTGGGGCGGTATTTCAGATATTTGATGAATACCAATGACCAATCCACCCAAGGCCAAAAATGCTGTTAAAAATGCAACGGACATGATGACCAAAAATTTACCCATCACAACATCCAATCGGCTGGCTGGAGAGGATAAAATTGTCTCTAGTGTACCTCTTTCTTTTTCTCCTGACCCTAAATCTAGAGCAGGATACATGGCGCCCATAAATCCAAAAATGATAAAAATATAAGGGAGCCACCCACCGGCCAACTTTCCAAATTTCTCCTGCTTTGATGCCATATCCATGTATTGGACATCGTAGGCTTTTACCACATCCGGATTTAGTTTTAGCCGATCCATTCGTTTATCCACGATTTGATCTTCCGATACCTTCAGTACAGACTGGATCCTATCTTTGGCCGTCCCAAATGAGTCCGTACCTTTGAATAAAATTTGAATACCTGCCTGGCCGTTTTGATCAATTAGGTTTTGGTAATCTCCTTTAACCGTAATGGCGGCATCCAGATACTCTTTCTGAATATAGTTTTGAATGCTATCTACAGGAATTTGATCGAGCATAATCACCTTATCCATATTGGCAAATGCTTGATACAATTCAGGTGCGTATTCCTGCCCCACAAACCGCATTTTCAATTGCCGTTCCGAAGCCTTCTCCGCTTGGGAGGATACAATCTTCATCATGGTCCCCATCAACACCGGCACCATCAATAAAGGAATGGCCACCATCATGATGAGGGTACGTTTATCACGCGTGATATCGATAACTTCTTTTTTGGCTATAATGAGTGCTCGCATCTTAGGCCTCCCCTACACGGTGAATAAATTCTTCTTCAAATGTGGGCTGTGTCATCTGTGATTTAAATTGATCCAGTGTATCATTGAAGTATAATTTTCCTTTATAGATTATGGCGATGTCATCACAGACCTGATTTACTTCACCCATGCGATGGGTTGAAAAAATGACCGTCTTCCCTTTTTCTTTACAAGATTTTATCAAATCCACGATGGCCCGTGATGTCATCACATCCAACCCGGAAGTGGGTTCATCAAACACCATCACTTGGGGATTATGAATAATGGTTCGGGCAATGGATGTTTTTTGTTTCATCCCCGTACTCAACCGGGCAATACGCCGATCGGCAAATTCATGTATATCCAAAATATCAAAAATATGATCCTTCCGCTGCTCGAATGATGCTCTATCCATACGATGGAGATCCGCAATATATTTCACCATTTCGGTAGGTGTGAGGCGGTCGTACAGAGCAGTTTGTCCGGTCATAAATCCAATTTCTCCCCGCACATGCTGACCGGAATTTACCGTATCATAATCGGAGACTGTTATGGTTCCCGATGATGGTTTCAGCATGGTGGCAATCATGCGGAGTGTGGTGGTTTTTCCTGCACCGTTCGGTCCAAGCAATCCAAATATTCTACCTGGTTTGCATTCGAATGATATATCATCGACGGCCCGGAGGATTTTTGTATCTTTAAACTCATCACCCATTTCTTTACGCTGTTTTTTATTTAGCGTGAAATCTTTAATAAGGTTTTTGACTTGTATCATAATTCACCAAATATATTATGTTAAATGAATAGTATTAATTTTTACGTACCATATAGGATACGAATAATATGACATAAATTTATAATCCTTTTCTTTAGATTCCTCGATCTCTTTACCATGAAAACAAAGATAATCTTCCTATACATCATTATGAGCCTCTGCTGGGGGCTCACCTGGTTTTTCTTAAAATTCAGTTTGAAAGCAATGCCCCTTTTATGGGGTATCAGTATGCGGTTTCTCATTGCAGGATCTATCTTTTGGATCATTTATTTTATCAAAAACGAACGCGTTAGAATTATGCCTGATTTACGATCAGTCTATATCCGTTTCACCCTATTAAACTATACATTATGCTATTTACTAACCTATTGGAGCACACAATTTATCTATTCCAATTTGGGATCAATCTTATGGAGTTTATTCCCAATTTTTGTAACGGGGATGGCCCACATTTATTTGCCAGAGGATCGCTTAAATATGAAAAAATTATTAAGCATGGCCATCGGATTTATTGGAACCGTTATGCTTCTGTACAATGGAGAATCTCTTGGAGAAGGTAAGGTATTTTTAGGGATATTCGCCATGCTCATTGCTATTATCATGGCGGCTTGGCCAAATGTCTATGTAAAAATCAAAAAACCAGTCATCAATACATTTCACCTGAATGCCGTTGGGATGTCTATTGCCGGCACGATTATGCTATGCGCCTCTCTTTTATTTGAATCGGGCCAAACCATTCCAACGGATGGGGCTAATATTTTCGCCATCCTATTTTTGGCAATCCCGGGTACGGTGGTAACCTGGGGTATTTATATTTGGATGCTAAACCATGTTCATGTGAGTCGGTTAAGTTATGTGGCTTTTTTCCCACCAATAGTAGCCATTTTAATTGGGTGGATATTCTTGGGGGAATCGCTTTCACCTATATCTTTGGTCGGGGCCGGACTTGTTATAACCGGTGGATTTTTAATCAATTATCAATCCAGATCACCGGTACAATCAAAAGAAATGGAATTATCACCAATCCCTAAAGACTGAATCTAAAAATCGGTGTAAATTCTCACATGATTCAATACACAATAATGGATTCTCCTATCGGAAAATTACTTTTAGCACAATCGAAGAATGGTCTGAATCACATTATTTTTGAATATCAAATCAATCAATTTGAATCCATCATCCATAAAAAATTCCCCAATCAACCTATCCAACGGAATGATGAGGCGCTTCAACCGGTTGTAGATCAACTCAATGCCTATTTCGCAGGAGAACGAAATTCATTTGATTTGAACTTAGACTTGGTCATGCCACCATTTCAAACCGAGGCACTGAATGTCGTAAAGCAAATTCCTTATGGATCATACTTAACCTATAAAGAAGTGGCGGAACGGGCAGGCAATCCTAAGGCCGTTCGTGCGGCGGG
>CEUZ01014718.1_pt1 | contig 16357 bp, 21 predicted proteins | sample 361511 | NCBI WGS metagenome assembly CEUZ01 (sample SAMEA2622822, study PRJEB7988) | marine metagenome | biome: marine biome (ENVO:00000447); feature: surface water layer (ENVO:00002042); material: "saline water (ENVO:00002010), including plankton (ENVO:xxxxxxxx)" | depth 5 m
GAATTATCTATTATATCTGGTCTATTTGTGATACCAATTACTACTACTCTTGAACTTGAACCTTCTTCCATCTCTGTAAGTAATTGACTTAGTATTGTTTCTCCCACACCATTTTCTTCACTAGATTTTAGCTTTGCAAGAGAGTCTAATTCATCAAAGATTATTACACATGGTGATGAAGATTTTGCTTTCCTAAAAATTTCTCTTATGGCTTTTTCAGATTCACCAACCCATTTTGATAGAATTTCTGGTCCTCTAACAAGTATCATGTTACCTCCACTTTCTGTGGATAGTGCTCTAGCTAGTATTGTTTTCCCACAGCCTGGTGGTCCATAAAGTAATGCACCCTTTGGTGGTTTAATTCCCATCTTTAGAAATTTCTCGGGTTCATTCATTGCAGAAATCAAATTCTCTTCTAAAATTTTCTTTGCATCATCTAGTCCACCAACATTTTCCCAGTAAATTTTGGATCGTTCAACATAAAACTCTCTCATTGCAGTTGGAACTACCTCGTGCATTGCATCGTAAAAATCAATTATTTTAATTTCCATTGATTGAAGAATTTTTGAAGGGATTTTTTCAGTTTCCAGATCTATCTTTGGCAAATATCTTCTTATCGACTTCATTGCTGCTTCTCTACAAAGGGATTTCATATCTGCGCCTGTGTAACCATGTAGCTCTGATGCTAGCATTTTTAGTTCAACATCATCACCAATTGGCATTCCTCTAGTATGAATTTGTAACACTTCTAATCTGCCATCTGCATTTGGCACTGAAATTTCCATTTCTCTATCAAATCTACCAGGTCTACGCAGTGCAGGATCAACACTATCTGGACGATTTGTTGCACCAAGAACTATTACATTACCTCTATCTGTTAGTCCATCCATTAATGCAAGTAATTGCGCAACCACTCTTTTTTCAACATCACCATAAGCTTCTTCTCGTTTTGGTGCAATTGCATCAATTTCGTCAATAAAAATAATACTAGGCGAGTTCTCTTTTGCCTCTTTGAAGATGTCTCTTAATCTTGCTTCAGTCTCACCATAATACTTGTTCATAATTTCTGGACCATTGATTGAAAACATATTTGCTTCTGATTCACTAGCCAAAACTTTTGCAAGCAATGTTTTTCCACATCCAGGTGGACCGTACAGTAAAATTCCACTGTGTGGCTCCACACCTAATCTAGTAAATAATTCTGGATGCCTTAATGGCAATTCTACTATTTCACGCATTACTTTAATTTCTGCCCTTAGTCCACCAACTTCTTCATACGTTATTCCAGATTTTTTATCCTCAGATGTTTCTGAAAGAATTACAAGCTGTGTTGGTCTCTCAATTTTTACTATTCCCTTTGGCGAAACTTTTTTTATTTTGAAATCCATTGAATTACCTAGAATCATTACTGAAATTTCATCCCCTTGACTAAGAGGCATTCCTTTCAATCTATTTTTAACAAAATCTGTAAATTCCTTATCTACAGCAACAATATCACTAACTGGTACTAATGTAACAGTTTTTGCTTGAGACGTCTTAATTTTTTGAATTTCAACAACATCATTTAGTGCCACACCAAGATTCTTTCTTGTTTGACCATCAATTCTAATTGTGTCTGGATATTTTTCATCTTCATCAGTGGGCCAGATGATTGCACATGTAGAATTTTTTGCATTAATCTTAATTGTGTCACCTGGTGATGCATGAAGATAATCCATTGCATCAGGACCTATTCGTGCACGCTTTTTACCCACGTCTCTGTTTTTTGCTTCTCCTACTCTCATCTGAAGTGGGTCAACATTTTGTACCAAGTAAAATCACCTATTTCATGTCAACAGACATTCGACTCATGTTTAGAACTTCAAATTCACTTACACCATCAATTGATTTAACTGAATTTTCTAATGAATCCATTTGGCCCTCTGCATCGTCAAGAGTAAATTGTGCTTTAATGAATTCCAGTCCAAATGCAAGTGGTTCTTTAGAATACTCTTTCATCTCAATACTATCTTTGAGTTGACTTTTGATAGAGTTAGCCAGTTCATCCAAATTAACCTCAGTTCCAGTTGGAAGGATTTTTACAATCAATAACAGTCTAGCCATTTTTAAGGTCCTGAGAATTTACAAGAATCACACGTATATGATGTAGCTGCTTCTCTACAGCTTTCGCATCTCCATAGTAAAACGGCATCGCATTCTGGACAATTGAATTTTACACATTTATCATTAGGCATGATATGTCTGTGGCAACAACTGCAGACAGGTAATTCTATGTTTGAAGACATAATTCCGTGCTTCTAATTCGGAATTTATACCTTCCTTGAAATTTCACGGTTAACTAGGAATTAGTTTTTTTATTTCATTACCAATTAATGCTTGTGCAGTTCCAAGTGTTCCTTTCAAGCCTAGTAGTTTAATAATTGAATTTGTATGGAAATCAAAATCATCTTTTTTCGAAACATCCTCAATAATTTCAGGTGTTATCAAATTAAAAATTTTGTTTACTGTGCTATTATCAATTCTTGAAAGAATTTTTCTAGCTAGTATCTGCTTTTCAAATTCTTTTCCAAATTTGTTTCTCCATAGTGTCTCATAGTTTCTTAGATCTGATTCATCATTGGTTTTCAGATATTTGGAGATTGATTGACCAGCAAATATTCCTGCCATACCACATGAGTAGATTCCTCCAGCAGTAGTTGGTTTTGATTGACCAGCGGCATCACCTACAATTACTGTGTTACCATGAACAAACTGTTTAATTGGACCCTTAATCCAAATTGGGGCATAAATTTTTCTAATCACAGAGAAATTTCCTTTATTCTCCAAAAATTCATTGATTGTTGATATTGAACTAACCAAATTACCTGATACACCAACTTTTCCAACTCCATCACCAGAAGGAATTATCCATGCAAAGAATCCAGGAAACTTTTCTTGATCAAGATAGACTTCTACCTGATCTTTTTTTATCCAATCTGCATACACTTCATATTGTGCCGTAGGATAGGTTCCATCTTTATTCTTGTTTACTAATACTGATGCACCCCTACAATCAACAAACACCTTACAGTCAAATTCACCTATTGTTGTCTCAATTTTATTCAAAGTTTTGTTTTTGAAACTAGCTTTTACAATGATTTCTGCACCATTATCTTTTGCTTGTCTTGCGGCTTGTTTATCAAGTTCACGTCTATTCACAACAATGATTTCTTGGTTCCTTGAATCTAAATTAAAATGATTATCATTTGGAAAGAATATTTTTGCAGAATTAATTTTACATTCAAATGATTTTACGGATGGCTCAATTCCTAAATCATTTAGTGCCGATTTACTTACTAGACCACCACAATGTTCTGGACTTCCTACCTCAAATCCTTCCTCTAGAACTAGTACAGAATGTCCATTCTTAGCAATTTCACGTGCAGTTAATAATCCAGAAATACTACCACCTGCAATTATAACATCATACATACTAGTCATTAAAATTTGAATTATTTAATCCAATTTATGTTTGAATAAATTCTTAATTGTAAAGTTTATCATGACGGTTTTTTCATATAAGTTATGACTGATATTAAACAAGTGATTGTGGTTAGAACTGATCTTGACATGGGTAAAGGAAAAATTGCCGCACAGGTTGGTCATGCATGTGTGCTTGGCGCAGAACATGTTAGAAAATCTAATCCTGATTGGTTTACAAAATGGTGGAACGGACAAGAAAAAGTTGTTGTAAAAGTTTCTGGCTTGAAGGAATTAGAAAAAATTCGAGATGGCGCAATTGAAATAGCAATTCCTTGGTCAGAAGTTACAGATGCAGGTCATACTCAGATTGCACCTGGAACTACAACCTGCATATCGTTGGGTCCTGCACCAGAAGATTTGATTGACAAAATTACAGGTGATCTAAAACTCCTATAATTCGGAATAAGATATAACAAGCTTAGATTTTGAAGAATCGTGAAACAAAAGACAAAGGCGTATCTTGCATTCGCATTTTTGGGTGGTATTTTATTAACATCTACTATATTGTTTGCACTTCCACCACCACCTCCAACAATGACTGATGCAGAAATGATTCCAGAAGCAGAAATAACTAAAACTGGAAGCCCAATGGATAACTATCCCGATGAACAACGTGATACATTTTGTGGGACAGGAGATGCAAAATCAAACACATTTGTCACAGAATACAAAATTCCAACTGTTTGTACACAGCCGCTTGCCATCCAAGTAACTCCTGATGGTCAGGTATGGTTTGTTGAAAGCAACGTAGGTAGAATTGCAAACTTTGATCCAATAACAGAGACCTTCACCGAATATGATAATCCATATTGGCCTGAGGCTAGTCGCTCTATGAATTGGGGAATAGATCACTCTTCAGATAATTCATTATGGTATACTGATGGTAGTTCTGATTCTATATGGCAGTTTAGCATTAACGACAAAAATTACACCGCATTAACATATCCTGTGTCTGACTCTGGTTCCTTACCTCAAAGATTAGAAATCTATGGTTCGAATGTGTTTGTAAATGATTTTACTGGAGGAAAATTAACGATGTTTGACATTAGTCAGAATACAGATGCAGTAGAATATACCAGTATAGTCAATCCAATTCCTGAAAGCTTTACTGGTGACTTTGGTTTAGATTCTGAAGATAACGTTTGGTATACATCTTGGAGACCAGACGATGTAGGTGTACTTGCTAAAGTCAACATCTCTATGTATACACGAGATTTGAACCAAGATGAAACACTATCAGAAGATGATGTTGAAGCATTTGAATTCCCACGGGATCTTAACACGGCAAACGGGTTATCAATTGACTCTAATGGAGATGTATGGATTGTTGATACATCAAGTAGTTTCTTCTTCAAGTTTGATCCAACAACTGAAGAATTTACAAAATACATTACGCATGTACCTCATCCATCTACCTATGGAAATGAAACTGGAATGATCAAAGATCCAATATCTAGACCATATTGGACAGATCTTGATAATTTTGGAAATCTTGTGTTTAATGAACAAACGTCAAATAGAATTGGAATTTTCAATATATCCACTGAATCATTTATTGAATACATGATCCCATCAAAAAATCCCAACTGGGGTGACTGTGGTGATTTGAAAGATTGTGGAATTGCACAGGTATTTGACTTTGCAATTCATGGCAAAAAAATCTGGTTCACCGAGTGGGTCGAAAATAATATTGGAGTGTTAAACACAGAAAAATCATTACCATTTACCGTGGAAACGGATACTCGAGAGATAGCACTAAAGAAAGGTGAATCTATTGATGTCGTCCTTAACGTGAATTACAATGACAGTAGTAGTTACGTTAACAGTGAATTCCTATATGCACACACTGCAGCTAAAACCATTAATTTCTCTGATATTGAAATCACTTCATCCCGCCAACCACTTCAAAATAACAATGAAAGCATCTTTGTTACTATTAACGCAAGTGAAAATGCATTATCTGGAGATTATAAAGTACTTGTTGGTATTGGTAATGATGAAATCACAGTGTCCAAATTCATCAACGTAAAAATAGAATCGTGATCCCTAAAATTGATTCTGACATAGGAATCTCTCTTTATACAACAAAGTCGGTTGGTACAGGTGGTTCAATAAAGAAATCAAATGATGATTTCAAAGTCAAAGAACTTCTTTCAGAGAAAGCATTAAAGACAATTTCAAACGATAATGGTTTTTCAGTATATAGTCTGCAAAAAAATGGTATCGACACATCCCATGCATTGAGGGATGTTGAAAAACGATTTGGGTTGGTCTTGAAATCACTTGGATTAAAAGATGCAAATGCGGTAACCGAACAATATGCATTTTCTAAGAGAATTTCAAAGTCATTTGAAACAATTCAAGGAAAAAATTATACATTAAAGCGATTAGGGTTTGTAAAAAAACCATTTTCAAAAAAAGATATGATTGGAAATCATTTTGAAATAAAAATCAATAACTCATCAAAACGTATTTCAGAATTTAATGAGTATGAAAAAATTTTGAACTTCTTTGGATATCAAAGATTTGGGTCAAAACGACCAATAACACATCTAGTTGGTAAGGCTATAATACAAAAAAACTATCAGGCGGCATTGGATTTACTCCTAAACTATTCTTCTGAGTATGATACTAAAGAAAATAACGCTAACAGAAAAATCATAGCGCAACGCACTACTGAACTATCTATAATAGATAAAATTCCAAAGTCAATGGATATTGAAATTGCGTTGCTCAAAAAATTATCAGAGACTAAAGATTTGCAGGTTGTAATAAGATCAATCCCATTACAAATGAGGCGTTTTTACATTCAAGCCTATCAATCGTACATATATAACAAAACTCTCAGTCTTTCATTTGATTACGGTGAAGAACTTTTTTCTGCAAAAGATGGTGATGTATGTTTTGACAGGAACTACATCTTGGGAAAATTTCAAAATGACCCATCACAAAGACTTGCAATACCATTAGTTGGTCATTCTTATTTCAAAAAGACAAGATTTGACTTTTACATACAGAAGATTCTCGAAGAGGAGGAAGTTTCCCTTAATGATTTTTTTATCAAGGATTTTCAGGAAATTTCAGTTGAAGGTGGTTTTAGGAATGCCGCTATACAGTGTAATGATTTTGAAACCAATGATAATATTGTAAAGTTTAACCTTTCACGTGGTTCGTATGCCACAATTGTTCTTCGCGAAATTCTAAAACCTGAGAATCCATTAGAAAGTGGGTTTTAGACTAGAAAATTATTTATTAAAATTGAATATACTGATTTTATGAAAAAAGCAACATTTGCAGCTGGGTGTTTTTGGCATGTTGAAGAAGTATTTACTAAGACACCTGGTGTAAAATCTACTCAAGTTGGTTATACCGGTGGTAATGTGGAAAATCCTACATATGAACAAGTTTGTACAGATAGAACTGGTCACGCAGAGGCAATACAAGTTGAATACGAACCTGAAGAAATTTCATATAAAGAACTACTCAAAGTCTTTTTTGAAAATCATAATCCAACTACACCTAATAGACAAGGTCCAGATGTAGGAATACAATATAGATCTGCTATATTCTATCATGATTCTGAGCAAGAGGAACTAGCTAAAGAAGTAAAAGACAAGCTTAACCCTATTGCAAAGGAAAGATTTGGTAATGAGATTGTAACTGAGATTAAGTCTGCAGTGCCATTTTATCGTGCAGAAGAATACCATCAAAAATACTTTCAAAAAAACTAAACAGACTTTTTCTTTTCTACGATATATCCAATCAAAATTACTACCACTCCAGTCATTCCAATGTATATTCCGTTATCAATCCAATTCGGATTCTCATACATGAACGATTCCTCTGGTCCTACCATGCCCTGCCCTTGGAATTGAAATATGACTCCAAAAATCATGATAATTATACCTGCAATAATGATTGGAATTGAATTCATATGCCTGATTCCCTGCCTCTTGCTTATCAATCAGTACTTATTGATTGTTTGACGAATAGCTTATCAGAATTTACAAAATACACTAATCAATTTTGACTAGGTTCTTTAATCTAGATTATTTGAGCAGTTTCTGTGTATTCGTGGAATAATTCTGATGTTGAGGATTCAAAATTCTTCAAGTATTCAAATTTCTTAGTTTTTGCTGCAGGTGCATGTTCAGCATTAATTATTGCAGTAATTCTTAACACATTTTTTACAGATTTGTTCACTGAAAATCCAATAATCATAAACATATTGTACATTCCTGCTTTTGTAATTGGATTTTTGTATGGATTGAAGATAGCTGAAAAAGCCATACACCCATCTGAAACTAGAAGTGCGTTTAAACGGAAAATAATGAAGGTGTTTTTATTTTTCTTAGTTATTGGTGGCTTGTTCAGCTCAGTAAGCTTTGCACTTCATGGTGGTGCATTTGCACCAGAGATGGAACTTACATCTGATAGCGTAATTCCATGGACAGTTGAATTGATTTCATCAAATGGTGGAGTTACATTCCTAATTGCGTCAAGTATTACAATTATGGCTGCGGCAACAAGACGAATAGTTGGTCTTGGTGGTGGAGTACTTAGTAAAATAATTACATTTGCAGGTACATTTGGATTTTTCACAATGATAAGTTTGAGTATTACCCAATCAGATCCTACTAACTCACAGGTATTTCTTTACGCATTTTATCATGCTGGAATATTAGGTGGGGCAATGTATCAGATGAACCGATTAACTGCTAATCTGAACAAGTGGGAAGATTATATGAACGACCAATGATTATTCTATAACAACGATTCCAGTCATCCAAGGATGAACAATGCAAAAGTATGGTTCTTCACCAGCTGCACTAAACTCGTGATCAAATGTTGCACCTGCCATGATTATACTTGAATCAAAATTACCGTTTGGTCCGTTCTCTGGAGTTCCACTTGTAACTGTGTGTGCTGCACTATCAGCATTCTCCCATGTAACACCAGTTCCGGTTGTAATGTTTAATGAATATGGAATATAGCATTCGTTAGTTTCTTCACATCCAGGCGTTCCAGAACCTACAGCTATTGCTACTGTTTCATTAGCTGATTCTGCAACAGACTCGGATTCTTCAGTGATTTCCATTATATCTTCGTCCATTGTTCCATCTGGATTAAGCCTAGGAATTTCTTCCAGAGTGTTTCCTGCTTTGAAATATTTTTGACATTCATCACCCACAAAGTCATTTGTTTTACATTCTTCAAAGGCTGCTGTCTTTTCTCTTTGAATTTCATCTGCAAAGAGAACATTCTCACCAATAGTTATGTGAATTAATCCAATTGCAGCAAGTGAGGCTGCAACCATAATCATTGCATAGCCTACTTTTCTATGATAATGTGGATTTTCTAAGTCTGACATTTGTTATGAGGCAAATTTGGTTAAATTTAATCTTTGAGAAATCTAGTACTAACCAATGTTTTGATTTGGAAAGAGTGAAAAACTACCTTTAATCATTTAATGTAGTTGACTATACAAATACTCCATTATGAGTTTCTAGGTCCAATAAAGATCTCTGAATGGGGTCCACCAATGGATGAAGTTGTGTACGTTCTTTTTGGAAAAATAAAGGAGGGCTATACGATGATTTTTGCGGATCAAAGTGAGAAGGTAACTGAGAATAATTTTTTCATAAAAAATGAAAAATTCAAGTGTTGGCTGCAACATGCTGGATCTGAGAATCAACTGTACTTATCGATATACCCAATGTGGGATTCAGAAAAAGATGATCGCGAAAGAATCGTTCAGAAGATAATTTCCAAGTATAAACCAGTTTGTAATGTTGAATAATTTGCAGTCTTATTGTAACTAACTCTTTTGATTGATTTTGTTTTGTGCATCAAATAACTGCATTGTTAAAAGATCAATTGCTTTTTTCAGATGCTCGAATTCATTAATAGAATGCATCTGGCCCTCAGTTAATGTACGGAGAACTTTGGTCAAACTTTTTTGGTAGTCATCTGGAGCAGATACTTCCAATGCATTTATTCTTGATAAAAGATTTTCTAAATCTTTTCTCATTTCATCTGCAGGAGCATGTTTTTTCATGTTATTTTTCTAATTATAGACAATATGAATGATTTATAGCTGTTCATCATCAATTTCTTCGAATGCATCTAGAAATTGTCTGCATGGGCAATCTGGAATATTACATGAACCCCTTCTCAACATGGATTCTGTCGAATTACTATTTTTATGAACCTCATCTGTATGATGGCATCTTCTACAAATCATAATGTTTCAATTCCAATTCTATATTTTAAGGAATAAGCACTGCTCTTGCATCCACTTTTGACGTTTTTAGCATTTCTAAAACTTCATTTGCTTGCTCTAATGGGAATGTTTCAGTAACTACATGTAATTTTTTTTCTGAAGCAATCTTAATGACTTCCTGCATATCCTTTCTGGAACCAATTAATGTACCCCTGATAGTTTTCTCTTCAAATGCAAGAAAACTTGGAACATTTCCAACTGTTGCTATTACTACCAATCCACCTTTTTTGATTGATTTTATTGCAGTGTCCGTAACATCATCTGATGGCGCAAATACTATTGCTGCATCAAACAGTCCATGTTTGTTGGCTAAATTCTCTAGAAACTCATCTTGTTTAGTTGAGTATACAAGTGTATGATCTGCACCAAGTTTTTTTGCAACGTTAAGGTGATTCTCTTTCCTTGAAACTCCAGTGACTTCACATCCACTTATTTTGGCAAATTGTATTGCCATATGACCAACTCCACCAATTCCAAAAATGGCAATTTTTTTATTTTGTTCAGGTTCTGCCGCCTTAACTGCTTTGTATGCAGTAATACCTGCACAAAATAGTGGTGCGGCATATTCAGGTTTCATTGTGTCTGGAACTTTTGTAATAAAATCTTCTGATGCAGTAATAAATTCTGAGTATCCACCTTTCAGTGATTCCCCTGTCACCTCCATTTTTTCGCAAAGGTATTCTTTTTCATCCATACAGTATTGACATTGCATACAAGAACCAAGTAATGGTGTGATACCAACTCTGTCACCAACTGAGAACTTTTTTACTTCTGCACCAATTTCAATAATTTTTCCAACAATCTCGTGACCTGGAACTGTTGGTAATGTAGGTGGAATACCAATATCTTTCCAATCACCTTCAATTCCATGAAGCTGTGAATGACATACACCACATGCTTCAATCTTAATCAAAACTTCCTTGGGTGTTTGTATTTCATGCCTATCAATTTCAGTAAGCTTTAGTGGCTTTGATTCAACCAGTCCCAATTCATTAAGAACCATGGCTCTCATCTTTTCAGGCATGATTTACACCTGTTATAACCGCTCTTAAATTTTTGGAGCGATAAGAATTAAAATTGATCCCACATTACTCATTTATGGATTATAAGTTAACTGATGAGGATAAAGAAAGAATAAAACTTCTAAATGAGGTTCAGAAAAATAAATTCAATAATTTGACCTTAGAGCAATTGATTCGTTTGGAAGAGCTTGTTGAAAAAAAAGATTATACTCATGAAAAAAAAGCAAACAAATCAAAGAGAAAACTCCTAAAAGAGATTAACATTGAGATTTACAGGCGTGATGATTCAGCTATTTGGAAATAATGGTAGATACAAATAATCATTGTACATAAAACTGTCATGTCAAACAGCCTTGCTAATGAATCGAGTCCATATCTTTTACAACATAAAGACAATCCAGTTGATTGGTATTCTTGGAATGATGAAGCATTAAGCAAGGCAAAACAAGAAAATAAACCAATCTTTCTATCTGTAGGTTACAGTTCTTGTCATTGGTGCCATGTCATGGCACATGAATCTTTTGAGAATGATGATGTAGCAAAAATAATGAATGAGTATTTTGTAAATATCAAAGTTGACCGAGAAGAACGACCTGACATTGATGACATCTATCAAAAAATATGCCAAATGTCAACAGGGCAAGGCGGTTGGCCACTAAGTGTATTTTTGACTCCTGATCAACGTCCATTCTATGTTGGTACATATTTTCCTGTTTTGGATTCATATGGTCGTCCTGGATTTGGAAGTCTTTGTAGACAGTTAGCTCAATCATGGAAAGAAAAACCATCTGATATTGAAAAGGCGGCTGATAATTTTATGAGTAATTTGAAAAGATTAGAACAAGTAACAATACCAGATAAAATAGATAAATCCATTCTTGATGAGGCAGCAGTAAATCTTTTACAAATTGCAGATGTTACGTATGGTGGATTTGGTCAAGCACCAAAATTTCCAAACGCATCTAACCTATCATTCATGTTAAGATACTGGAAATTATCTGGAATATCAAAATTCAAGGATTTTGCATTATTGACTCTGAAAAAAATGGCAAAAGGTGGAATATTTGATCAGATTGGGGGTGGTTTTCATCGTTATTCAACTGATGCCAGATGGCTTGTACCACATTTTGAAAAGATGTTGTATGACAATGCGTTATTACCAATAGTTTATTCAGAAGCATATCAAATAACCAAAGATGAATTTTTTGCTAATGTTGTAGAGAAAACACTTGATTATGTAATTCGTGAAATGACTTCCAATCATGGAACATTTTTTTCTGCACAAGATGCTGACACTGATGGGGAAGAAGGCAAAACATTTGTTTGGAAGAAAAAAGAGATTACAGAAATTTTAGGGAATGACTCAGAATTATTCTGCATATACTACGATGTCACCGACGGAGGAAATTTTGAGGGGCAAACTATACTTGCAAATAATGTCAACACTTCTGCCTTGGCATTCAAGTTTAATATTCCTGAAGACGAGATTAAAGAGAAAATTAAAGAGTGTTCACAAAAACTTCTGACCGTTAGAAATAAGCGAACCCAGCCTGGTAAAGATGATAAAGTTATCACTTCATGGAATGGTTTGATGATATCTGCATTTTCCAAGGGATACAGAGTAACTGGGAACAATTCATATCTTGACACTGCTAAAACCGCTTCTGATTTTTTCCTTACCGAGTTCCAGAAAAATAATATTTTGTATAGAACATTCAAAAATGGAATTCCTAAGCTTAATGCATATCTTGATGATTATGCCTACCTTGCAAATGGAATACTTGATCTATTCGAAATAACTGGAGAAAGAAAATATCTAACATTTGCTTATGATCTTTCTGCTTATATGGTAAATCACTTTTGGGACGATTCAAGTAACAGTTTCTTTTTTACAAGTGACACACATGAAAAATTGATAATACGTCCTAAGAGTAATTATGACTTGTCAATGCCATCAGGAAATTCAGTCGCATCTAATGTTTTGTTAAGGCTGTATCATATTTTGCAGGACAAAAAATTCTTAGAAATTTCTACAAAAATTTTAGAAAATCAAGGTCCATTAGCAGCTGAAAACCCATTTGCGTTTGGCTATCTACTAAATGTTCTTTATCTTTACACGCAAAAACCTACGGAAATTACCATACTTAATGACAAAAACTCTGAGTTAATTACACAGTTAAACAGAAAATTCATTCCAGAATCAATTATGGTTTTATTGAAAAATGATGAAGAATTGAAAGAATTGTCTGATTATTCATTCTTTTCAGGAAAAAAATTTGAACCGTCACAAACATCTGTTTTTGTATGTAAAAACTTCACATGCTCATTACCATTGATAAATTTTGAAGATATTGAAAACGAGATCTAGATAACCTTAAGATCAACCTGTAATTTCTGTCCAACTTGTGGTCGACCCATCTGTTGATATCTATTTTTTGGCAAAGTAATTGCAACAGATGTTTGTGCATAGCTTTTTAGTTTGATTGTTGGCTGTGCTTGAAGTATTGCCTCTAGTAATGGCATTACTTGTTGCTTTGTGTCGGCATCCAGTTTTTTTGATACGTTTTCCATGATTAGTTGTTTTTGGGATAATGGTTCAGTCTGAACATCTTCAACAAGTGTCATTTGTATAACATTACCATTATCAACTATCTGTGTAATCTTGTAGGCAATTACTTCTGACATAAACACTCAAGATTTCATTGAAATTTATCTTTATGCATCATCTTGTTTGAAAGATTCCTTGATTTTATTGGCATTATCCTTAATCAACTCATAGAATTCCTTCATGTCATCCAGTTCTACAGATATTCCTTGATTTGAATAAGTCTGTAAAAAGCTTGAATAAACTATACCAACAATTATTCCAAACGCAGTATCAGTTTTTGAGTCAGTTATACCAGTATATTCTTCAGCAATTTGCATGTAGGAACTTGATTCGTTAATATAATATTCTATTAGATCCTCCAAAAATTTTCTATTATTGTCAGAGATTGTCATATGTAATAGATATCATCTTTCTATAATAGTTAATCCGGTCTTTTCATAAATAATTTCTTTGAGTTACTCATACTTGAAATAATATTAGTGACTTTTTCTGGATTTTTTGAAAACAAAATATATGATGTAACTGACACAATTAAGAGTAATCCCGTGCCTAATGGAAACTCAGGAACTGTAACATACTCGTCTGATTCTGCAGTAATACTATAGTCAACTGCTTGAATAGATTGAGTTTTTTCATGGAACGGAATTATAAAATTACTATTATCACCTGCACGCAAAAAGTCGGGTTTTGTATATGACTCAGAAACTGTTAGGACATTACCATCACGGTCATAAAGCGTTGCAACAACCCTAATCATATTTGCTGTAATGTCTCCCTTGTTTTCTAACATTCCTGTAATCACTGTATTGTTGTGTGTATCTTTAGCAAGTATAGTATCTGAAATCTCAATTACTTGATTCTTTGGTTCCGTCAGATTGTAATCAAGATTCAGTTTATAATCACTGATATTTTCATTCTTTACATTTTTAATTAGAATGTCAAACGCACCTTTCGTCTCTGGCATTACAACGTTTGAGACAGTCTCCCCTACAACACTTTCAACCTCATTTCCATTCTCATCTATCAGTATCGCTGAAATTTTAATTTGATTTAGAGGTGTTATTGTTTTATTCTCAATTTCACCTACGATATGTAGTAACCCATCAGTGTCAACATACTTTTGATCATTTTGTATGATTACATCACCATATGCCACTTGACCAATCAGTAGCAGCGGTATCAGAAAAAATAATTTTTTCATAAATTACCTAATTCTGTATGTTTAAAGATTTTATGGATTTCCTTTCTTTGCATCATTATACGACGTTAATCCTGCTAGTTCGTATTCAAAAGATTGCTGAAGTAACTCATCAGATCTAATTTTTTCACCTTCATCCCCAGTTTCAATCCAATTGATAAGATGTATATCACTCTCTAATTGTGATTCTGTGGATAGTTTGAACAGTTTTACAGCACCTGAGAATGTATCAGGAATCTGAAGGTCTGTATATTTTGAAATGATATTATCCATTCTTACTAGATGAAGATCTGAAATTTGCAACATCTCTTCTGTTGATATACTATTTTCTTGCCACATTGACACGTTGGAATAGTATTCTGCCTGCTCTGCCTTTAATTCCTCTTGAATTGCCTGTAATTCATTACCAAATTGTAATCCTCTCATCTGTCCTTGATCTGCTGAATAAAAATAATAGATTGCAATACCAATTAGAATAGCTAAAATGCCAAGAGTTGCAAGCCTTCCTATTCCCTTATTTTTCTTGGGTTTTCGTACCAACTTAATCTATGTAATTACCGGATTCATCAGATTTTAATTCTACTGTGAACTCTGTACCACTGATAAATGATTCACCTCTAACAGTTCTAATCCGAGCTATCACTAATTCATGAGGCCAGATTTCAACTACAATTTCACCGACTGCAGGATTTTCAGGTGCATCAACAATTCTTATATCTTCTTTTTTAACTCCACATTCCTGTATTTTCTTAATGCTATGTTGCACTAACGGCTCTGGATCATTATGACTTAATGCCCAAACTGTTCCAGAATATTCTACTTTTTCCTGCATCATATTTCACTTTGATTTACAAATTTATCCTGATTTTACAACATTTAATGTCATTGTACTGACTATTCGTGACAGTCGTCTAATTTTCATTGAAACTGTTTTTTCAAAATCCTCTTGAGACTCTCCATGAATTTCAGCAATAACATCATACGCACCAAATGTTACATATGCATTCTTTACTTGAGACACTTGCTTTAATTCGTCCAGAATGTATTCTTCTGCACCTAAATCACAGTTCAATAGTACAAATCCAACATGCATTTTCTTCTTAGTTATCTATAACAACACTATTCTTTAACTGTTTTTTTTAAAATCGTCTTGATTACCATCTTTTACGACTTGAATTTCTAGTATATGATGAACGAGCAAACTTCTTTTTCTTATATTGGTCTCTTGCAGGTCCATCCCTTCTATGTCCGCTAGTTCTTCTACCACCTGAACCATAACTTCTGAACTTACCATCTCTCCTTCCGTAACTAGAACGTATTTGTGGCGTCATTCTTCTACCTACTTGTCTTTTTAATGGGTCTGGAATATTGATTTCAATTCCTAGTTTTTGATTCAAGTCAGTCATTTCAGATTTAACTTGTTTTTTAATTATATTCCAGTCCCCAACTGAGGAATATGACACAAGTGTAATTGCGTTACCCTTTGCACCTGCTCTTGCGGTTCGACCAATCCTATGGAAATAAACCATATCTTGGTTTGGAACATCATAATTGACTACCAGACCCACTTTGGGAACATCAATACCACGTGCGGCTACATCTGTTGCTACTAACACATCTGCTTTACTTTTTCTAAACTTTGACATCGAATGCTCTCTTCTACTTTGAGACATATCGCCTTCTATGGCAACTACGTTGAACTTAGCTTTCTGCAGATCTCTTGA
>CEUZ01037756.1_pt1 | contig 16357 bp, 17 predicted proteins | sample 361511 | NCBI WGS metagenome assembly CEUZ01 (sample SAMEA2622822, study PRJEB7988) | marine metagenome | biome: marine biome (ENVO:00000447); feature: surface water layer (ENVO:00002042); material: "saline water (ENVO:00002010), including plankton (ENVO:xxxxxxxx)" | depth 5 m
GGAGTTCTGGGAGACGGACTTGCATCTCGGACTTGGCGACTTCAAGTCGCTTTTAAAGATTCGTGACGGCAAAGTTATTGAAATTCGCGAGGCTAAAGAAATTGAGCAGAGCGATATCCTTCTCACCGGCCCGGAGGAAGAGTGGAAGAAAGCTCTGGAGCCAATCCCGAAGCCCTATTACCATCACGTCTTTTCTTCCGTTTGCTTTCATGATATTTCGTGGGGCGGGGATATTGAAGGCGCAATGGCATACTTAGGAGCGCTCAACCGAGTGGTCGACCTCCTCCGCGCTCATGCGCGGATAAGTTAGGAGTAACGATTATGGCGAAAATAGAAGATGTTGTTGGACGATATGTCCATGTGGAACTTGATGGTATTGACTATCGTGTTTATTACGAGGAAGCGGGCCAAGGAATCCCTTTGGTCTGTCAGCATACGGCCGGTTCGGATAGCAGACAGTGGCGTCATCTCCTCGGAGATAGCGATATCACAGACAACTTCCGAGTCATTGCGTGGGATCTACCTTTCCATGGAAAATCGGTTCCCCCAGAAGGAACGAACTGGTGGACCGAAGACTACAAACTTGAAGGTCATTGGTTTATGCGTTTCATCCTAGAGATTTGTGCGGCTCTCGATGCGGAACGACCAGTGTTTATGGGATGTTCGATGGGAGGCCAAGTAGCGATTGACTTAGCTTTAAATCATCCAGCTTCCTTCCGTGCCGTCGTCGGCATCGAGTCGGGGCTCGATAGTGGGGACTTTGATCCATCCTTCTTCCATCATCCTCGTATAAGCAACGCCAACAAAGGCAATATGATGATGAGCATAATGGCTCCCCTAAGTCCGGAAAACCGCCGACGAGAAACAGCTTGGTGTTATAGCCAGGGAGGACCACCAGTATTTCGAGGTGATTTAAACTATTACTTCGCTTACGACACGAATGAAAAGGCGCGTCAGATCAACACAGACGAGATACCGATATACCTTCTTACTGGAGAATACGATTGGTCAGTAAGCCCGGAAATGACGAAACAATTAGTCGCGGAGGTGCCGGGAGCGAGTTTCAAAACCATGAAAAAGGTAGGCCACTTTCCGATGAGTGAAAATCCCGTCGTATTTAAGGAATATCTGATGCCGTATCTGGACGAAATTAGGGGTGTGGCTTAGTACTGAATTGGACAACCACAGACCCTGCCGGAGACGCACCCTGTAAGGGCAAAAAACTTTTTTTGGTTGGGCTAGGACTCAGCGAGTTTAGCAAGCCCGTTGGGGTTGCTTGACTTGCTTCCGAGGGACCAGACGGTCTCATCCTCTCTTGTTAGAAAAAGTGCTTGACCAAGTTCTGGTTTGCCTTCATCTAGTGATTGGCCGGTTAAAATATCTACGAGTATACGGATTACGCCTTTGTGAAGAACGAGAAGCGCACTTGATGCTTCCTCTTCGAGAAGCCCTGCGAGTTCTCGAGATACTCGCTGTTTAAAGGCGGTTCTAGACTCACCGCTTGGATATGTAAAGTCCTCCCCGGAGTTTTTCCATTCAGAGTAACGGGTCGGATCTGTATCTTGAATTTCTTGATCAGTGAAACCTTCCCATCGTCCGAAGTCGACCTCTCGGAATGCCTCAAAAAGGCGGACCTGGGCTCCTCTGCTAACGATAGCAGCACCTTTCCAAGATCTCTTCATCGGACTAGCTCCTACAAGGTCTATCTCTCGCCCAGAGAGTTCTCCCGAAGCTCTGCGCATTTGCTCACGTCCTTGGAGGGAGAGGTCGACATCAGTGCTTCCGTAGTATCGTATGCTTGATTCACCTTCGGTTTCCCCATGTCTGATTAGAATTAACTCGCGTAGCCGCCCCATTAAACGATCTCCTTTTGATGGCCGATCGGATAACAATCGGCGAAGGAAAGTGCTACGTCAATTCTTCTTCCCGTTCTTATTGCAAATAATTAGTTCTCGAAGTTACAGCGGCTAACGAACGCTAGAATCTCCACAAAAGAGGGTCCAATTTGTCCATCTCAAAACCAATTTCAATGTTTTTGGCCTTGGCTGTTGCAACGACTGGATTTCTGTCGTTCGAAAGATTTGAGACCACGAGTCCTCAGATTCATGCGCCTGAATTTCTTCACATTAATCTTGAGGGAGAAGAGGTTGAGCTATCTCTAGAAGATCTAGGGAGTGGCCTTCGTGAGGCGAGTGCAACCGTGGAGGTGTTCGGGAAAGATTTGAAGCTGATGAACCGTTCTTTCGCGGGAAGCCTGGTCTTTGGGGAGGGACCGAAGAGCATAAAGCTGAAGGTACGGGTCGTTCCAAAGGAGCTAGGCATTTCTGAAGAGGGGGAGTTTCTTCTCAAACTCGAGGCCAGCGACTGGTCATGGTTAACATGGTGGAGGGGCAACATAACTAAAATTGAGATCCCAATTCTAGTTGATCTTACTCCTCCTTCGATAAAGTCGGAGAAGGGTTTGACTTACGTTCGCCGGGGGGGATCTGCTGTAGCGGTCTATACTGTTTCTGAGAAGACGAAACATTCAGGTGTCTCAGTTGACGATGAATATTTTCCTGGCTTTCTCTTGTCAACAGACAACGTTACCTCTGGCGACCTAGAAAAACACGACAACCGTTATATCTCATTTTTTACCTTGCCATGGAAAGCCTCTGCCGATCCAGAAATAGTGTTAATTGCGACAGATCTCGCGGGAAATATAAGCAAGGTCGATTTTCCTGCGCGGATTAAGGAGAGACGATTTGCCGATGTTCGTATTACGTTACCAAAAAAATTCATCGATAATAAAATTCCCAAGTTAGCTACTCATCTGGGTCGAACGCCATCCGATGATTATGTGAAGGCATTTATCTTGATAAACGAAGAAGAGCGCTTTGCCAATGAAGAGAAGATTAAGGAGTTAGTGACGGCTACATCAAGTGCCCGTCTCTGGAGCGGAGCATTTACACAAATGCGGAATTCGGCAGTAACCAGCCGCTATGCAGAAAATCGAACCTATTTTTGGAAAGGTGAGGCGGTGTCAAGAGCAATTCATTCCGGATACGATCTAGCTTCAACGGCTAACGCTCCGATCGATGCGGCTAATTCAGGAAGAGTTGTTTTTGCGGGCGATATGGGAATCTACGGAAACTGTCTGCTTATTGATCACGGGTTAGGACTCTTTACGCTATATGCTCATCTTTCTCAAATAAGCGTGAGAGTTGATCAACATGTTGATCAAGGGTCCGAAGTTGGCAGGTCCGGTAAAACTGGTTTGGCGGGCGGTGATCATCTGCATTTCTCTGTACTCGTGAACGGACATTATGTTGATCCAAAAGAGTGGTGGGATCCCAAGTGGGTAAACGACCACGTCGAGAAATGGCTGGACTAAAATTGCTGCAGATCCAAGTTTCCGCTGATCTTAAAGGTCTGTTTATCAGACGATACAAGCGTTTCTTCGCAGATATTAAGGTTAGCGATGGAAGCGAGCTGACAGTTCACTGCCCTAACCCTGGCAGTATGCGTGATTTACTTCGAGAGAGTGCACCTGTTTGGTGTACTACCTCCAAAAACCCGAAGCGAAAGTTAAAACATACCTTGGAGATGATCGAAATTGGAAATGTTTGGGTTGGTTTGCACACTATCCGAGCTAATCAGATCGCCAAGTGTATTTTAGAAAAAAATTTTCTTGAGAGTTTATCCGATTATCCTGAGATCAAAAGTGAAGTTCGTGTTGGAGAGAATTCTCGATTAGATTTTGTACTTTCCGGAAATTTTGTTGATCTGAGAACAACGTATGTTGAAGTTAAAAGCGTGACGATGTCTTCACGCAACAAAGCTCTGTTTCCTGATAGCGTTACTAGAAGAGGGAAAAAACATGCAGAACTTTTGTCTGATCTTTCCAGAAAAGGAAACAGAGCAGTTCTTATGTTTATAATCCAGAGGTCAGATTGCGACGTGTTTTCGATCGCTGATGATATCGATCCCAATTACGGAAAGTCTTTACGCAAGGCCATTGATAACGGAGTTGAAGTTTTTGCTATTAGGACACATGTAACACCGAGCGCTATTAGAATCGATTCTCCAATTCAGGTTGAGTTTTAAAATTTCATGAAGGAAAATCAGAATCATGTTCAAACGTCTGAGTTGAGGGAAAAGGTTCTTTCTTGGTATCACCAAAATAAGCGAGACCTACCCTGGAGGTTGGGAAAAGATCCATACCAAATTTGGATCTCGGAGATTATGCTTCAGCAGACTCAGGTAACTACAGTAATTCCCTATTACAATAAATTTATAAAACGATTTCCTACTGTTTTTTCATTGAGCACCGCAGAAGTCGACGAAGTACTCTCTCTTTGGTCGGGTCTAGGGTACTACTCTAGAGCTCGAGCACTTCACCGTGCCGCCTGTAAAGTAGTTGAAGAACATAATGGCGTATTCCCAAGAGATCGGATGAAACTAATGGAATTGCCGGGAGTCGGTCCCTATACAGCAGGTGCAATTTTGGCAATTGCGTTTGACATGCCAGAAGCAGCTGTTGATGGAAACGTAACCCGAGCACTTTCTAGGATTTATGGAGTTAGAAATGATGTAACGAAGACACATGCAAAAAAAAAGATTGACTCATTTGCACAATCACTGATGACTGGATCAACACCCGGGGATTTTTGCCAAGCTCTTATGGAGTTCGGTTCAGTTGTCTGTCGGCCCCGCTCTCCTCGTTGTTCCAAATGTGCTGTTAATAAGTTTTGTGATGCCTTTGCGAAAGGAGATGTGGAGCAGTTACCACATAAGCCACTAAAAACTGCCCCCAAAATTATAGTCGGAGCCGCGATCCTCCTTTCACGCAAGCAAAAGTTCCTAGCCGTGAAACGACCTGAACGAGGTCTCTTAGGTGGCTTATGGGATCTCCCCGGTGGAGAAGTTCGTAAGGATGAGAGGCCAGAGGCAGGTCTTAGGCGGTCTCTTTTCGAATCGCTGGGTCTGGTACTCGGAGGGTCTCTGGAAGAGACTGGCCGGATTGTTCATTTGTTTACTCATCGTAAACTAATTTTATACCTATTTAGAGGAGAAATTAATTCACAGCGAGTGCGAAGGAGAGGCTTTGCTGCTCATAGGTGGGTTTCGCTCAAGACATTCCTCGATTTACCCCATAGCAGTCTTACTGCTAAAGCTTTTCACTCTTTGAATCTGAAGGAAATTTCGTGAATGAAGATCGTCTTATAGTCGAACGTCAGGGCGAAGTAATAAAAGGAAGGACGACTGGCGTCAATCGGGCCCAGCTTCGTCGGTTTAATCGTGGTGAGATAGAGCCGGCTATCGAGCTAGATCTCCACGGTCTAAACCGTCAAGATGCAAGTGAAGAAGTGCATAAATTAATTCAAGATTCTTTTGCTCAAGGAACAAGGTGTGTGTCTGTTATTCACGGCCGAGGTTTGAGGAGCTCTTCAGGACCCATTCTTAAGGAGGCTTTTATTAACTGGATTACAGAAGGAGCTTTTTCGAATCTCATCCTTGCGGTGCAATCCGCACCGGCGGACGCAGGTGGGACGGGAGCGACCTGGATTCTTATTCGCCGTCGGCGATAGAGAAATTTTCAGTTTTTAATGATCGGTTAGAAGTTTTAGCCTTTCGTTGATTAACGATTTTACTTTCGTTGTCGAACCTTTCTTGTAGGATCGAGGTTCCCCGTGATTGTCAAACCAATGACCGGAACCTGCTAGGGGGAGAAATTCGATTTGTATGCCACTTTCTCTTAGCCGATTGACTCGTCGTTTACATTGAATAGGATCGGTAATTTGATCTTCAGTGCCGTGAAATATGATTGTATCTAATGCTCTCACTTCCTTTCTGGGTTCCCATCTCGTTCCGGGACCGCAATAGGGGTAAAACAAAAATGCTGCTTCAAAAATCAACGAATCATCCTTAGAATCGCTTGAAGTCGAGTGGTTATCCTGGAGAATATATTCGAGTGAGCTCGAGGCTCCGTGAGACCATCCGAATATTATGCCTCCCGTAACGGAAATATCAGGACGTTCGAATACTTTCTTTAGGGCCTTTCTCAGGTCATTAGCTCTCTGATCCCAACGCACCTTCAATCCAGAACATACATACCGTCGAAGATCAATCGGATCTAGTAGGCCATTTAGGCCGAAACTGTCGATTTGTAGTGTCGCGAAGCCTTTGGCGAGCAAGTCCTCGCGCCATCGTTGATGATGAGGGTACCAACCCATACAACCAGGCAACAAAACAGCTAATGGGTGCGGAGAAGACTGATGGGGAATAGTCAGCTCGATAAAATTACTTAGATCGGGCCTTATTTCTCCGTTGTCCTTTCCAGCGGTGGTTACCGAGTTGAATAGAATTGCGACGATTATTACTGGGTAAAGTTGTTTTCTTTTCATTAATTTCCAACCAATAACTTATTTCCTCGGCTTTTCTAGTACTTAAAGATCCTTCTGTAACCAGAATTGATCCCTATGTTTCTACTTTGATCCTTACGACCCTACTGCTCTAATGTCAGGTTGTTATCCTGGAGGGGTGGGCAGTCAACTAGGTCGTATTTTTAGTATTACTACTTTCGGGGAATCCCATGGAGGTGGCGTGGGTGTGGTCGTGGATGGTTGTCCCCCTCGCCTTGCAATCTCCGTCTCCGAGATCCAGAGGGACCTGGATCGGCGACGCCCGGGGCAAAGTCATTTGACTACACCTCGCGATGAGCAGGACCATATCGAGATAATTTCTGGGCTTTTTGAAGGTCTAACGATTGGATCGCCAATTGCTATGTGGGTCGGTAACAAGGATGCACGACCCGAGGCCTATGAGGAGCTGAGGAATCTTTATCGACCCTCACATGCTGACTATACGACAGAAGCCAAATACGGTATTCGGAATTGGCAGGGTGGCGGTCGATCGAGTGCCAGGGAGACGATCGGTAGGGTTGCCGCGGGAGCGATCGCTAGGAAGCTACTTTTCGAGTTATCAGGAATTGAGGTGTGCGCCTGGGTTTCGGTTGTCGGGACGATTGCGTCTCAAGTTGATCGAGAGACTGTTCAATTTGGTGAGATAGAGGCCACACCTACGCGTTGCCCCGACTCGATGGCTGCGAAGAAAATGGAAGATTCCATCGAGATGGCCCGTAAGAAAGGAGATTCGCTAGGAGGTATTATCGAGTGCGTCGCGCGAAACGTACCCCCAGGTCTTGGTGAACCCGTATTTGATAAGTTAGATGCCGATTTAGCGAAGGCAATGTTATCACTACCAGCTGCCAAGGGATTCGAGGTTGGAAGTGGGTTTTCTGGCACAAGGCTACACGGCTCGGAACACAATGATCCTTTTGTTCGCGACGAAGCGGGGGTAGTTAGAACTAAAACAAACCGTTCGGGAGGAATCCAGGGCGGTATTAGTAACGGTGAGTTGATTGTTTCTCGAGTGGCGTTCAAGCCGACCGCGACAATTAGCGTTTCCCAAGATACTGTCGATAGTGAGGGAAAATCGATAGTTTTAGAAGCGCGCGGTAGACACGATCCCTGTGTTCTACCTCGGGCCGTCCCCATGGTTGAAGCGATGATGTGCCTTGTTTTGGCAGATCATTTGCTCAGGCAAGCCTCGACGGATGTCCTACCACCGATTTCAAGAAGGTCCTGAGATCGCGTCCGTTTCATGGAAGAAGGACAAAGCCTGTAACAAAAGCCGCGGTTGCACCCAAAAGAGTTAACAAACCAAGCCACCCATGAACGGAGGGTCGTTGAAATTGGCGATGCTCTAGTAGCCAACCAAGTGTAGCCGTTAGAATACAAACACTTACGACGGAGAGTGTAATCCTAGAGTGGATCGATTCAAAAGCGTCCCAGCCCCTTAATTGTACCGCCGAGATTGGTCCTGAAATAGCACCTACAAGAATTAATCCCGTAACGATTTTGGCTAATCGAGTATGGAGTGAGCGATTTCTTGAGGAGACGCCCTGTAGTCGAGCTTGTCGGAGCGACACTCCTTCCTTGAATACTAAAGCGAGAAGTCCCACCGTAATAATCATAAAAAGAGGGTGAAGATAGGAAAGCATCCGTACTGTAATGTCGCGCATTGCTGGATCAAAAGTGATGGTTTCGCTCATTTATGGGATTATTCGATTCTATAAATCGTGTTTTTAGGGAGCTTTGTAAGAAGTGCGGCCAGAGCACTTTCTAAGTACTCAGGATCTCTTGATTCTAAGGTCAAAAGCACCTTAAATGATTTTTCTTCAATTTTGGGGTAGGAGCCCAGGAGCAAAGTCGGGAATTCTTTCAGGACTTCATGGAGGGCGCTGGCTAGGTCGCTTTCTCGTTCGTTTACGAAAACGCGCTTCAAGTAGAACGGGCTACTCCTAAAGCGTTCTTGAATCGATTTAAATTTTTTTTCCAGAAGGGAAGGAATTCCTGGGAATATGTATACATTTTCCAGGATCACTACCGGAAACCACAAATCTCCTCCATCTAAAAGTGAAGCACCTTGGGGAATCATTGCCATCTTTACCTGGCTGTTGTTGCAGGGTTTACCTTGAGCGTTTTCGATCCGAGCAATTATAGAGCTATTTTTCTCCAGAGTGCGACCGAAAGCCTTGGCAACTCCCTCCATCGTGACGTCGTCATGTGTTGGTCCCACACCGCCAGAGGTGAAGACGAAATCGAATTTCGACGAGTAATCGCTGACCATATCTCCTATCAAAGTGACTTCGTCGAGGATCGTGGCCATTTGCTGGACATCAACACCTAGCTTCCGCAGATTTCGAAAGAGAAAGGGTGAATTCGTATCACTTACCTTTCCCGATAGAATCTCGTTGCCGATTATGAGTATACCTGCACTCGACATGCGAACAGGTTAGCTCTTTCAGGGAACGTCGGATCGAGAAATATAATGTTTCCTCTAGTAAGGACCGGTGTTATCTCTAAGATGCTCTATTGGTCCTTCTTACTTGAGTATTTTCCCCTGTTAGCAGAGATTGGACGTTCGGGACGGTTGCCTGAGATTCAGAAAAGAGATTCTAGAACCATCTGCTCAACGAGGGTTGTATCTTTCGTGATGAGTGAGAACTCAGATTTTTAGACAACGGCAATTTATGAGGCTTTGGATACTTTGAAAGAGAATAAAAAGTCAGAGGAAAGTGTAGGCGTAGTTCTTGTAGATCATGGAAGTCGAGAGTCTGCCCCGGGGAAGGTTCTGGAGGCGGTAGCATCTGCTCTTTCATCTCTTCGACCAAACTGGCAAGTTTTGACGGCACACCTTGAACTCCAGTCTCCTGATTTGCTCGAGGCAGTTGGGAGTTGCAAAAGCAAGGGTGCGGAACGAGTTCTAGTGATGCCCTACTTTATTGCACTTGGTAGGCATACCTCGAAGGACATTCCCAGTCTCGTGCTAGAAGCAACTGAGAAGTTTGATATCCCTGTATTTTTAGTCGAACCATTGGGCTTCGACGCCCGTTTGGTTGAAGTTGTTTTAGACCGCTTAGAAGAACTTATTTGAGAAAGCCCTTTTATTCTTCGAATCGCCTCTCCAGACTAGACCACCTGGATCCAGCCCTCACGGCTCCACTAATTGAAAAAAGGGCAGAGGCTGCAAAGGCACGCAAGATGAAATCTCGGGTTCCGAAGGCCTCAGGGAAGGGATTACGGAGTATGAGTTCTACGACAGTAGCGAGAACCACTCCCATCGGTACCCCCCGGCGGATGCCACAGATGACCAGATAGTGTCGTTTCCCTTTCTCTCGGATTCTTTCCCATTCAGTGAGGTCGCGTTCCATCTTTTAAAGATGCCTCCTAGATAGCGCTATGTCACGAAGTTCACGGTTTTTCTAACGGTGCCCTCTTTGTTTGGGCTGATTGTGTAAATATCTAGCCTCTATGAAACGTGGCTCATTCGAAATATCCCTCTTCTGGTTTCTATACATGGCCGGATTAGGGGTTATTTTCCCTTATCTCAGCTTGTATCTTCAGCAACACGCTGGGCTAAGCGGCACTCAATTAGGGTTGGCTTTGGCGATGCACCCCTTGATGGGTATTTTGGCATCGCCCATTTGGGGCCAATGGGCGGATAGAACCGGTCGCAGGAAAGGCGCGTTGGGATTGCTTGCCGGTGGAGGAGCCATTGGGTACGCAATCGTTCCCTTCGCTGATGGAATATTCCCGCTCCTGTTATCCCTCGCCTTTCTTTCCGCTTTTACAGCACCGGCTATGGCAGTCGCATCCTCATTGTCTTTTGCCGTACTTGGTCGTGGTAGGTCCACCAACTTTGGGAAGGTCCGGGTCTGGGGAACGGTCGGTTATCTAGTGACGATTCTTTTTTTCCCTTACCTTGCGGAAACAATAGGAGAAAGACCATCGGGCACAGGCACTGCAACAGGCCTTCAATTGATATTCCCGGTGGCTTCAGTAATGAGCCTTTTGTCCGCACTTGTTCTTATGCGCGTGCCCTCTGGTAGAGCCTTGAGTTTGCGTGCGCGAAAAGAAGATTTACTTCTTTTGCTGCGCCAGCCTTCCTATATACGCCTCCTCACCCTAGCTTTTTTTGCCTTTGGTCTTCTTGCTGGTCCTATTGTCCTTTTCCCAATATTCGTAACGTCTCGCGGAGGAACACTGGAAACGATAAGTCAGCTATGGATTCCAATGCTGTTACTCGAGATTCCACTCATACTTTTCGCGGGCTCTGGGTTACGAAGACTCGGCGCCCGCGGTCTTATTTCTGCTGGAATAGCGTGCGATGGGGCACGCTGGCTAATTTCTGCTCTTGCACCTACGTTGGTCTGGGTCTTCGGAGTCCAGTTGCTCCACGGTGTTGTCGTTGTTGGATTGATTATCGGAATGCAGCTCTATGTGGAAGGGGAAGTACCCGAGGCACTACGTGTGACCGGCCAGACACTCCTGGGAACCGTTATGAGCCTAGGATCGGTACTTTCTCATTTGTGGGCAGGGTTTGCCCTGGAGCACTTTGGGCCAAACGTCCCCTATTTTGTTTCCGGCATCGCCTCTATTGCCTTAGGAGTATTCGCTTGGTTTTTTCTCCGCCCACGACTTCCTACCTTCCGTTTTACGGTACCACCCCTCGTCAAAAATGGTCAGTAGGTTGCTGGTTTAAGCCCCGCGTCTCTGAGCGCCGGACTTATAGTTCCTTCGTCTGCGAACGTTTGAAGGTTTTCATCGAATAGTTGTGCAAGCTTTGTCGCAGTTTCGTCAAAGGCAGCTTTATCTACCCAGGTGTTTCTTGGTACGAGAATTTTGGTTGGTACTCCTGAGCAAGTGACGGGGATAGACAGCCCAAAGTTAGGATCTGTTTCGGTTTCAGTTTTCTCTAGTTCTCCCGAATGAATTGCATCGATTATCGCTCGCGTGAATTTGAGACTCATGCGGGACCCTGTTCCATATGCACCGCCGCTCCAACCAGTGTTTACCAGCCAAGCGTTGGCATTATGCTTTCGCATTTTATCTGCTAAGAGCTCAGCGTACTTGCTAGGGTGCCAGACTAGGAAAGCGGCTCCAAAACAAGAAGAGAATGTCGCTTCCGGTTCGGTCACTCCCATCTCGGTACCTGCAACTTTTGCAGTGTAGCCACTGATGAAGTGATACATCGCTTGTTCAGGAGACAGCCTGCTTACAGGAGGTAGAACGCCGAAGGCATCACACGTTAGGAGGATAATATTTTCGGGATGGCTCCCGGTGCAGGGTATTTTAGCATTCGGGATGTATTCAATCGGATAAGAGGCTCGGGTGTTTTCGGTGATACTCTTGTCCTCAAAATCCACCGCTCTGTCGCCCTGCGTCTGGACGGTGTTTTCTAGTACCGATCCAAATCGGATGGCTCGATAGATTTCAGGCTCTTGCTCTTCGGTGAGATCTACGCATTTGGCGTAGCAGCCTCCTTCTATATTAAAGATTCCGTCCTCGCTCCAACAATGTTCGTCGTCTCCGATAAGTCTTCTGTGAGGGTCAGCAGAAAGAGTAGTTTTGCCAGTGCCGGAGAGGCCGAAGAAGAGTGACACATCCCGGTTCTCGCCTTCGTTAGCGGAGCAGTGCATGGATAGCACCCCTCTTTTGGGCATTAGGTAGTGCATTATTGTGAAGACGCCTTTTTTCATCTCGCCGGCATATTGGGTACCCAGGATGACAAATTCGCCTTGGTCAAAGTTCAAGGACACACAAGTGTTCGAGTCGACGCCAGCTACTTCGGGATCCGCATCTAGGGCGCCGGCGTTAAAAATCACGTAGTCAGGCTCGCCAAATCCTAAAAGTTCTTCACTGGTTGGACGGATCAACATGTTGTGCATAAAAAGAGCGTGATAAGGGCGCGAGCAAATAATCCTAACTTTTATCCTGCAAATTTTATCCCATCCACCGTATCCATCGACAACGTATACTCTAGGTTGTTCCGAAAGATACCGAGTAGCCATATCTCGATTTTTTAGAAAGGACTCCTGAGAAAGGGGGGTGTTTACAGGCCCCCACCATATGTCGTCTTTAGTTTCGGGTCCTTCGACTATTCTTTTGTCTTTTGGACTTCGGCCGGTTTTTGCTCCAGATCGCGTGGCGATGGCCCCGGTAGAGGTGAGCTCACCACCATCGTATGCTAGCGCCATTTCGTAAAGTTCCGCGGGAGATGCGTTACGTCTGACTTCTGTTGCATTAATTCCATATTCGGAGAGGTCTACGCTCCTGACGTCTACGCTCTCAGCATTTCCTGCTGCCATTTATTCCTCTTCGAAGTTGGGCTGACACTGCCTCTGAGTTTTCTTCTCTCACTCGTACATTCCCAAAGCTTTACCGAAAGTGCCATAGGAAATCGCTTTGGATCTCGCTGCAAAATTGGTTGCGTGGCGTATATCGCCTGTGCGCCGATCGTGGTCAAGTTTACTGAGATTCTCTGATCCTGCCTCCTCTCATCGGAGATTTAGCCATTGGAATGCGGCGATGACAAGAGCGTGGTTAATTTCTCCTCGGATAAGTAGTCTTCGAATTTCAGATCTTGGAACCAGTTCAACGGACGTTTCCTCCCGGGCCGAATTTCGAATAGATGAAACCTTTTGGACATCCCGGGCAAGAAATGTATGGCAAGAGTTGCTGAAAATTGCAGGGTTGGGGTTTACCACCCCCAAGCGTTCCACCGTTTTACCTCTAAAACCCGTCTCCTCTACCAATTCTCTGATCGCGGCATCGAGGGGTTTCTCTCCTGGATCGACCGTACCACCCGGAATTTCTAAGGTAATACTTCGGCTGCCATGTCGATATTGTCTCACCATTACTACCTCGTCTTGCGGGGTTATGGGGATGATGTTGCACCAGCATGATGCGTCTATCGTATAGAATGGGAAGATCTCGCCAGTATTGGGAGATTTTGAAAAGGCCTTGTGCACGTCAAATACTGCACAGGAGGCTACGGGCTGAGTGTTAATCAGCTCCCAGGGTCTGGGCACCGAAATCTTTTTTTTATGTTCGCTCATATTTAGAAGTTAGCATCAGCATCGTTTGAGGTTTTCGATAGGATGGATTCACCGCGCCGACGTGGTTTGGGAGAATACGTGTTCGGACTCAGCAGTCGGGAAAGTCTTACTCGATTTTGGCAGTCTCTTTCGCTTAGTAGCAACTGGCGAGACGGACCCGCATTCATGGTGCTGGTTGCTATCGCTTGCGGTGTAGCGGGTGCTTTCGGAGCCGTCGTGTTCCGCTTTCTTATCAGGACTTCTCAGGGATTATTTTTTGGTGGAGCGACAGGCCTTGAGGCCGCTTTGTCAGAGGGGCCCCTGGCCGAGCCAGGAGATCCCATAATGATGGCGGCAAGTCTTCCGTTGTGGTTGAAGGTTGCAGTTCCGGCAGCGGGAGGGCTTATAGTCGGGCCCCTTGTCTACTTTTTTGCGCGCGAGGCGAAGGGTCACGGCGTACCGGAGGTAATGGAGGCGGTTGCTCTAAGAGGTGGCGTCATCCGTCCGCGAATTGTCGCTATTAAGACGTTCGCATCTGCAATCTGTATTGGATCTGGAGGCTCCGTAGGCCGAGAAGGACCAATTGTTCAAATCGGTTCAGCAATTGGTTCCTTGATAGGTCAACTCCTCAGGGTTAATGCCCGACAACTACGAACCATCGTAGGCTGTGGAGCCGCTGCAGGTGTTTCCGCGACCTTTAATGCTCCTATTGCAGGTGCTCTCTTTGCGGTTGAAGTGATTGTGGGTGATTTTGCGGTAAGCCAGTTTAGCCCGATTGTAATCTCAGCTGTTGTGGCAACGGTCATTTCGCGTGGCCTCCTCGGTAACCATCCAGCGTTTGAAGTCCCGACCTACGAGTTGGTGAGTCCTTTCGAAATTTTTTCCTATATGGGAGTTGGGGTTATTGCCGCCTTGGTAGGGCTAGCTTTTGTTTCCACCTTGTACCGTACCGAAGACTTTTGGGATTGGTTACCGGTTCCGCCCTGGTCGAAGGCATGCATAGGTGGAGCAGTAGTTGGTTGCATTGCAGTTTTTATTCCGAATGTCTACGGAGTCGGATACGGGACCATAACTGACGCTCTCAATGGAGAGATAGCTATCCATATGCTTGCCATACTTCTATTGGCCAAGATTCTTGCAACCAGCACAACTATTGGTTCAGGTGGATCAGGAGGTGTTTTTGCTCCGTCTCTATTTTTAGGAGCAGTGACAGGAGGATTCTGTGGAAGCATTCTCCATCAATGGTTCCCAGATTCGGTCGGCACATCGGGAGCTTACGCTCTTGTTACAATGGGGGCAGTTGTTGCAGCGACCACGCAAGCTCCGATAACGGCAATTTTAATTATCTTCGAATTAACACAATCGATCACGATTATCCCGCCACTCATGGCCGCGTGTGTTACCAGCACCTTGATAGCGACCTTTCTTCGAGGAGACTCGATCTACACAAGAAAACTCCTTAGAAGGGGGGTAAGTCTGCGTCCAGAAGAGGACCCGAATGTACTAAAGGGTCTTTGGGTTCGCGATGCCATAGACCGCGAGCCAGCCTGTATTGATGCAAGGGCTGGTATAGAAGAGCTGGTGGAACTTCTTGTTGAGAGTGACCACTCGGTTTATTTCGTTGAAGATGGGGAAGGATCGCTGGTAGGGGCCATACACCTGCCGGATGTTCGACAGCTGTTGCTAGAAAGAGATCTACTAAGATCCGTGATTGTGGCCGGAGACCTCGCCGAACGAGATCTTCCTCTGGTTACCGAAGACGACAATCTTGATGTGGTGATGCAGATCTTCAGTATGGAAGAAGTCGAGGAACTCGCAGTCATTGATGCCAATAATCGCAATCGTTTAGTTGGGAGTATCCACAAAAGGGATGCGATTCAAGCGCTTAACCGTGAAACGACCCGACGAGATTTTGCGGGCGGTCTATCCAGTACGGTTTCAGTAGTTGATAAAGTTCGAGAGGTCGAGCTCGGAGGAGGTTACGTGGTTCGGGATGTAACTGCCCCCCATCGCTTTGTCGGTCGCTCGCTCGCGGAACTAAACCTAAGGGCACAAACGGGCGCTCAAGTTCTTCTGATTAAGAGTGTTGGCGATACGGGGCACCGGTCATCGCTTTTAGTGCCTCGGCCAGAAGATCGCATTAAGGTCGGAGATGTTCTTGTCGTCGCCGGCACCCGAGAGGCTTTGGACTTGATTGAGCGCGTTTAGGGCCTGCCGGTTTCATGCCTCAAATTGATCAAGACTCCTCGAGCGCCTGCTGGTATAGCCTTTTCAAGCCTACCAACAAAGTCGTTCGGCCCCTTTGTAGTGGCATTTCCATCCTGATCTAATCGAGCACTTAAGGAAAATGGTCCGGAAAAATCGGTGTTTTGGATCATTCTGTCTTTAGGTCCAATTTGAAACGCCTGCGGAAAGGTTGGATTTGCGAACCTTTTGACAGCAGTTGGTGGGCCAGCTGTGTTTACGTTTCGAGCTATCACGAATAGCACGGCACCTTCTGGGGCCTCTAGGTCTTTGGATAGCTGAATTTTTCCTCGGATTGACGGGTCAAAAGAGGAAGTTGGGGGTGGATCAGGAAGGTTTGCTAAGTCTATCGCCTTGTCTTCACCCCCGTTAGCATTCATTCCGCTTGGGAAAATTCTGGACAGATCTGGTTCTTTCACCATCTCTTCTTCCTCGAATGGCTCTATAGCTCGATGACAGTGGATAGAGATCAGCCCCAGAACCACTAGCATCCAAAATCTGTTTCGGGTTTTTCTTACCAACATCTTTTCCCCTGACTAATCTATCCGGTTGTCGCTAAAGGACCCGCGTGGTAGCGTCGATTGTTCCAATGCCAGATACAAAACGCGCCAACTCAAAACAGGTCAAGATTGAACTACCCAGCTTGGGCAACAATCCCTCTATAGTCGGGCAGGGTACAACGCCCGGAAG
>CEUZ01119999.1_pt1 | contig 16352 bp, 17 predicted proteins | sample 361511 | NCBI WGS metagenome assembly CEUZ01 (sample SAMEA2622822, study PRJEB7988) | marine metagenome | biome: marine biome (ENVO:00000447); feature: surface water layer (ENVO:00002042); material: "saline water (ENVO:00002010), including plankton (ENVO:xxxxxxxx)" | depth 5 m
GAAAAAATTTTTGAACGTTTTTCATCTGCTCTTCCTTTTCTATGTTTGATACCTGCCCAATGTGAATGACCTGCCATAATTTATATTTTATTTTCTAAATGCTTACCCATCACTATAGGTTCTACTTTTTTGGCTAAACCTGTTTTGCTGTCAGCATTTACTAATACTCCTGAAATAGTCGCATCACCAAGAGCTGGGTAATGTTTTGATGCGCTAGAATCTTTAAAAAAAACTTTTAATGAATTTTCCTTATTCATTCCAATAACGGAGTTATAATCTCCACACATTCCTATGTCAGTTTGATACGCAGTACCTTTTTCCATAATTCTATGGTCAGAGGTTGGTACATGTGTATGAGTCCCAACTACTAATGTAGCTTTTCCATCAAATAAATGTCCCATGGCCATTTTTTCACTAGTTATTTCTCCATGCATATCAACAATTATAAAATCTGCATCTTTTTTTAGTTCAATAGTTTTTATAAATTTTTGTGCTGCTTCAAAAACGTTTTCACATTTCTTCATAAAAATATTACCCATCAAATTTAGCACAGCTATTTTTTTATTATTTTTTGATTTAAAAATATCGTAACCTTTTCCAGGTGATCCTTTTATTAAGTTTTCTGGTCTTAATAATCTTTTTTCTGAATTTATAAATTCCATTGCTTCTTTTTCATCCCAGACATGATTGCCTGTAGTAATAACATCGGCTCCTGCTTTAAAAAAATCTTCAGTAATTTTTTTTGTTATTCCAACACCTTTGTCACCAGCATTTTCACCGTTAACAACAACAAAATCTATTTCTTTCTTTTTAATTATTTCAGGTAATTTATTAATTATTGCCTCTCTACCTGATGGCCCCATTATATCGCCAAGTATTAAAATATTCATAGTTTATTAATCTGAACTTATAATACCTCGTTCTGTAAAAATATAGTCTAATTTAGAATCGTATTTATTAACTGGAATGCTGTTACATCTTTGCGAAGAAAAGGCAATTCCTAAAAAAATTGTATTTTTTTTAATTCTACGAATTTTTTTCAAACTTCTATCGTAGTATCCTTTACCATAACCAATACGATTCAATTTTCTGTCATAAGCCACTAATGGTACTAAAATTAAGTCCGGAATAATTTCTTTTTTTGAATATTTAGGCTCCAATATTCCAAATTTATTTAAAGATAAAGGTTCTTTAAAAACCCACAATTTATAACTCATAGAATTTGCTAATTTGATAAGTGGTAGTGCAATCTTAAAATCTTTTTTGGATGCATTTTCTAAAAATTGCAAAATATTAACTTCATAGTTTGAAGGATAATATCCAGCTATACAGATTTTTTTATGACCAAACTTCTGTCTAATTAACCTAAATATAAGATCAAAATTAAATTTTTTATTTAAAAAATATTTCTTCTTTCTTTGCAAAAGAAATTTATTTCTTAAAAAAGACTTACCATATTTCATTTATTGTATATTTTTTTCAGAATTTGATTCACTGCTTTCAATAAATTTTTCTATAGATTTTGTTGTTTTATCTATAATCTCATCATAAAAGTTTTTATTTTTTTCAGCCGCTATTTTAAAATCATTTAATTCTTCTTTCAATTTCTGGATCTCTGATTCTTTTTCATCTTTATAATTAATTGCAAGAGATTTTAGTTCTTTAAATTTTATTGATAATTTTTCAAAATCATATTTTTTTTTTGATACCTTCTTCAATAAATCAAAATAATCATCTGCCATCTTAATTGAGGTTATTAACAAAAGTTTACTTTCTCCTATATTTCCCAAATTTTCTTTAAGATCGTTATATTTAGAATTTAAGTGATTTGCTAATTTCTTTAAGTTTTCTTCTTGTCCATCATCACATGATAACAAATAGTCCTTATTGTTAAATTTTATGTTTACGTTTGCCATTTTGTAATCTCATCTATTAAGCTTTCTGTTTCTTGATTTAACTCATCAATTTTTTTATTAAATACATTTCGATTGCCAAATGTGCTGCCCACTTCTCTATTTATCTTTTCTAGTTCATTTTTTAGTTCTTCATGCTGTTTCGTTAATATTTGAAAATTTCTTTCAGATTCTTCTTTTTCCCTTATTAATTGATTTTTCTCTGATGTAAGGGAATTTAGGTCTTTATTCATTTTTAATACCTTATCTGACATTAGGTTCAATTTTTTTAGAGCATTATCCAATTTTTTTTCTTTTTCTTCGTAATTTTTCATTTGCTTTATTTAAAAATCATATTATTGATTTGATACGTTCAAGTCTATATAGGTTTTATAGTGAATCCAGTCTTCAAAGATCTGTCAAATGCAATAAGATTTTTATCAATTGACGCCGTTCAAAAAGCTAACTCGGGTCATCCCGGTCTACCAATGGGAATGTCTGATGTTGCAACTGTGTTATTTAAATACTACCTAAGGTTTAATCCAAAAAATCCTAGTTGGATCAATCGAGATCGTTTTATACTTTCTGCGGGTCATGGCTCAATGCTTTTGTACTCACTACTCTATCTAACTGGTTATAAAAGTATTTCAATAAATGATATTCAAAATTTCAGACAATTAAATTCTATATGCGCTGGGCATCCTGAATATGAAAAAAATTCAGGTATAGAAACAACCACAGGCCCATTGGGTCAAGGTCTATCTAATGCAGTCGGTATGGCAATTGCAGAAGAAATTTTAAAAAAAAAATTTGGATCGGATTTAATTAACCATAAAACTTATGTTGTCGCCAGCGACGGAGATATGATGGAAGGAATTAGTCATGAAGCAATGAGTTTGGCGGGACATTTAAAACTAAAAAATCTTATAGTATTTTTTGATAATAATAAAATATCTATCGATGGTTCAACAGACTTAGCTGTTTCTGATAATTATAGAAAAAGATTTGAAAGTTACGGTTGGTCTTTTCAAGAAATAAACGGACATAACGAAAAGCAAATTTCTAAAGCAATTAAAAAAAGTTTAAATTCAAAAAAACCAAATTTAATTTCTTGTAAAACAATTATAGGATACGGATCTCCTAACAAAGCTGGAAAAGCATCATCGCATGGGGCAGCTCTGGGAGATGATGAAGTTAAGCTCGTAAGAAAAAAGCTAAAATGGGAACATGAACCATTTAAAATTCCAAAACAGATTCTTGATGAGTGGAGAGCCATAGGTAATAAAGGACAGTCCTATGAGGAAAAATGGAATAATGTTTTAAGTAAAAAGAATAATAAGATAAAGGAAGAATTTTTAAGAGTAACAAATAATAGATTGCCTGATAATTTTAACAAAATTATAGAAACAACAAAAAGAAAATTATTTGACTTAAAATCTAATGTTGCAACAAGACAAAGCTCTGCTAGTGTTTTAGAAGAAATAACAAAATCTTTACCTGAGTTAATTGGTGGATCTGCAGATTTAAGTGGTTCAAATAATACTAAAACGAAACATTCTTTAATAATTAAACCTGCTAATTTTGTGGGTAACTATATCCATTATGGAGTTAGAGAACATGGAATGGCAGGAATTATGAATGGAATGGCTCTTCATGGAGGAATTGTTCCATATGGAGGAACATTTTTGATTTTTTTAGATTATTGTAAACCTTCACTACGATTATCAGCTTTGATGGGTTTAAAAGTTATTTATATATTTTCTCACGATTCAATTGGCTTAGGAGAAGATGGTCCAACTCACCAACCCATTGAACATTTAGCTCACTTGAGAGCTATACCCAACATAAATGTTTTTAGGCCCGCTGACACAATTGAGACACTTGAGTGTTGGGAAATTGCCTTAAAAAGTAGTACTAATCCCAGTGTGATAGCTTTATCAAGACAAAAAATTCCATTTGTCACAGAGACGCTCAACAAAAAAAATATGAGTAGCATGGGAGGATACGAACTTAAAAAAACTAATTCTAATCCTGAAATCACCTTAATTGCATCTGGTTCTGAAGTTCAAATTGCAAACGAAGCTTTGAATAAACTAAAAACAATAAATATTAATTCAAAAATAGTTTCAATGCCTTGCCAAGAATTATTTAATAAACAAACAGATGATTACAAAGAAAAAGTTATTGAAAAAAACTCTAATAAAATATCTATAGAAGCGAGTAGTATTTTTGGATGGGAAAAATACGTTGGACAAGAAGGTATGTCTCTTGGCATGAAAACTTTTGGAAAAAGCGCTCCAGGTAAAACTCTTTATCAAGATTTTAATTTAACCAGTGACGATGTTGTTAAAATAGCTAAGAAAATGTTGAATAAATAATTATGGGATTAAAAGTAGGAATAAATGGATTTGGTAGAATTGGTAGAATGATACTACGTTCTATCATCGAAGCTAACAGAAAAGATATTGAAATAGTTGCTATTAATAATAGAGGAAACTCTGAAGTTAGTAGTTTTTTATTAAAGCACGATACAATACACGGAGAACTTAAAGCTAATATAAAGCACTCTGAAAAAATGATTGAAATTAATGGTAAAAAAATAAACATGATTCAAGAAACAGAAATTTCAAAAATAGACTGGAAAAAATATAAAGTAGATGTTGTTCTTGAATGTACCGGTAAATTTAATAGTAAGGAAAAATCGGCTGCACATATTAAATCAGGAGCAAAAAAAGTAATAGTTTCAGCTCCCTGCAAAGGAGCTATAAATATTATTTACGGAGTTAATCATAAAAACTTAAAAAATAGTGATCAAATAATTTCTGCAGCATCTTGTACAACAAATTGTCTTGCTCCTGTAGTTAAAGTATTAAATGATAATTTTGGAGTTGAAAGAGGTTTTATGACTACTATTCATTCCTATACAACCGATCAAAGACTTTTGGATAATTCTCATAAAGATTTAAGAAGAGCAAGAAGTGCACCTAATTCAATGATACCCACTACTACTGGAGCAACAAAATCTCTTGGTGACGTCATTCCTGCAGTAAAGGGTAAAGTTGAAGGTATTTCAATTAGAGTTCCGACACCCAATGTATCTTTGGTAGAATTTGTTTTTTCTTCAAAAAAAGATTTAACAATAAAAAAAATAAACGAAACATTTTTAAAAATTTCAAAATCTGAATTAAAAAATATATTAGATACTTCTAATGAACAGCTAGTTTCTTCAGATTTTAATCATAACCCACACTCTTCAATAGTTGATCTTTCTTTGACTAAAGTCGCCGATGATAAAATGGCAAAAGTTTCTGCTTGGTATGATAACGAATGGGGTTTTGCTAATAGAATGTGTGATTTGGCGGTATATGTAGGAAAATTAAACTAAGATATGAGCAAGCTACGGGCTCTTGACGAAAAATTAAATTTAGCCGAAAAAAAAGTAATTTTGCGAGTAGATTTAAACGTTCCTATGCTTCACGGAAAAGTTACTGATGAATCTAGAATTAAAATAATTATTCCTATCATAAAAAAACTTATTAAAAAAAAGGCAAAAGTAATTCTTATTTCTCATCTTGGAAGACCAAAAGGAAAAATTGACCAAAAACTAACTTTGAGACCAATAGTTCCTATTTTAGAAGCTTTACTAAATTCTAAAGTTTATTTTATTGATAAGAACTTTGGCCCAAGTGTGGTTGAAAAAAGTGAAAAAATTAAACCTGGTGAAGTACTATTATTAGAAAACCTCAGATTTAATAAAGAAGAAGAATTAAATGAAGATTCTTTTGCTAAAGAGCTCTCTAAAATGGGTGATATCTTTATAAATGAAGCGTTTTCTTGTTCTCACAGAGCTCACGCCTCTGTTTGTAGAATTACTAATTACATTGATTCATATGCGGGAGAACTTTTGATTAAGGAAGTAAATGTTATAAAAATGTTAACAAGTAATGCAACAAAACCTATCATTTGTATTGTGGGCGGGTCAAAAATTTCTACCAAAATTGGTATATTAAATAATTTAATTAAAAAAACGCAACATATTGCTATTGTTGGTGCAATGGCAAACAACTTTATTAAGTATAAAGGGCATAATATTGGAAAATCCTTATTTGAAAAAAATCAAGAAAAAATAGTGAATGACATATTAAAGCAATGTGAAATAAATAATTGTAATTTAATTTTACCTGAAGATGTAATTGTTTCAAAAGACCACGATTCTAAAGGATCGTTAAAAAGTTTAGATAAAATAAACGATACGGATCTAATTTTAGATATAGGAAAAAAAACAATAGAGAATATTTGTAAAAAAATTGATGAATCAAAAACTGCATTGTGGAATGGGCCCGCAGGTTATTTTGAAGTCAAAGAATTCTCTTTAGGAAGCAAACAAATTGCTAAAAAAATAACTGAAAATACTAAAAATAAATCTCTTACATCAATTGCAGGTGGTGGCGACACTGTAGCAGCAATCAATAAATTTGGTTGTTCTAATGGATTCACATATATATCAACCGCAGGTGGAGCTTTTTTAGAACTTCTTGAAGGAAAAAATTTACCTGGTATAAAAGCTTTAGAAATAAATGAGTGAAATAGAAAACATCGCCAAACAAATGGTAGCAAAAGGTAAAGGCATATTAGCTGCCGATGAAAGCACTGGAACTATGACTAAAAGATTATCTAGTGTAAATGTTGAATCAACATCGGAAAATAGACTTAATTTTAGAGAAACTTTATTTTCTTCTGAAGGAATGAAAAACTATATCGGAGGTGTAATTCTCTATGACGAAACGATAAAACAAAAAACTTCTTCAGGAAAATCTATACCTGATTTAATAAAAAGTTTTGGATCGATACCAGGTATTAAAGTGGACACTGGAGCAAAAAAATTAGCTGGGTCTCTTGAAGAAAAAGTAACCGAGGGTTTAGATGGTTTAAGAGAAAGATTGTCCGAATATTATAAATTAGGAGCAAGATTTACAAAATGGAGAGCGGTCTATAATATTTCTGAAAAATATCCTTCAGAGTTAGCAATAAAAGCGAATGCCCATGCTCTTGCAAGATATGCAGCGCTGGTTCAAGAGGCAAAAATGGTACCAATAGTAGAGCCAGAAGTTTTAATGGATGGAGATCATGATATTAGAAAATGTTTTGAAGCTACTTCTAAGGTTTTAAAAGAATGTTACAAAGAGTTAAAATTACATAATGTAAATCTTAAAGGAACAATATTAAAACCAAATATGATTTTACCAGGCAGCAAATCTAAAAATAAAAACAGCACAAGTGAAATAGCTAAAATGACACTAAAATGCTTAAAAGAAAATGTACCTAATGAAGTTCCAGGAATAGCCTTTCTATCAGGCGGACAAAGCGAAATAGAAGCAACACAAAATTTGAATGAAATAAATAAAATTAATGATACCAATTTTCTAATGAGCTTTTCCTATGGAAGAGCACTGCAACAAAGCGCTTTGAAAAGCTGGGCAAAAAATATTAAAGATAAAAATAACACTCAAAAAATCTTTAATCATAGATCGAAAATGAATGGACTTTCTACTTCAGCAAAATGGAGTATGGAGTTAGAAAAACAAATAACTGCCTAAGTAAAATTGAAACGATATATTTATCTAATATCTCCTCAAAATATTAGAGGAATTAAATTTTATAAAGATCTTAATAATGTTTTAAAAACTGAAAAAGTTAAATTCTTTCAGTTGAGATTAAAAAAAACTTCTATTTCAAATTTATTAAAAATATCAAAAAAAATTAAGAAAATAGTAAAAAAACATAAAGTTAAACTTTTAATTAATGATAATCCCCTTGTAACAAAAATGATTGATGCTGATGGATGTCATATAGGCCAAAAAGATTTGGATATTATTAATACTAGAAAAATTGTGGGGGAAAATAAAATCATAGGAATAACATGTCATAATTCAAGAAAATTTGCTTTAAATGCAAAAAAAAATGGGGCTAATTATGTTGCCTTTGGATCTTTCTTTAAATCTCCAACAAAAAAAACTGCTTTTAAAGCCAACTTAGAAATATTGCGTTGGGCGCAAAAAAAAATTAATATGCCGACCGTTGCAATAGGTGGAATAAATAACTCTAATTATAGAAAAATTTTACTTAATGGAGCAAATTATATTGCTTGCTCGAGTTATGTTTGGGATAACAAAAAACTAGATCCTGTTTCAGCAATAAAAAAATTTGAATAAAAAATGAAAATATCAGGTAATGAAATTAAACCAGGAATGATAATTGAACATAAAAATGATTTGTGGTCAGTTTTAAAAACTCAACATGTCAAACCAGGTAAAGGTGGAGCTTTCAATCAGCTTGAACTTAAAAGTATTAAAAAAGGAACGAAACTAAATGAAAGATTTAGATCTAGTGATGCTGTTGAAAGAGTGGTTTTAGATGAAAAAAAATATAATTTTTTATATGAAGATGAAAAAAATTGTCATTTTATGGACCAAACCAATTTTGAGCAAATTGAAATTAATAAATCTTTGCTAGGCGAAAAAAGTAAATTACTAAAAGAAAATATGGAAGTAGATGTACAATTTCATGATGAAGAACCTTTAGCGGTAGATTTGCCAACTTCTATTGAATTAATAATTGATTCAACTGATGCTGCTATAAAAGGTCAAACTGCTTCGTCTTCATACAAACCGGCTAAATTAGAAAATGGTATTAATATTATGGTTCCTCCATTTATAAATTCTGGTGATAAAATTATTTTAGATACAAGAACTCTAGAATATGTAAAAAAAATAAAATAAATGAGACTCTCTTCAGCAAATATAAATGTAATGGTAAAGGCCTGCAGAAAAGCTTCTAAAAGTTTAATTAGAGACTTTGGAGAAATAGAAAAGCTTCAAGTATCACTTAAGGGTCCTGGCGATTTTGTTTCTACGGCAGATAAAAAAGTTGAAACAATTGTTATAGAGGAGCTACAAAAAGCTAGACCAACATATTCTATTTTAAGTGAAGAAGTAGGTGAAATTAAAAATGATGAAGAGTTTAAATGGATAATCGATCCAATTGATGGTACTGCAAATTTTCTTCATGGCATACCTCATTTTTGTATATCTGTAGGTTTAGAATATAATAACGAAATTATAAGTGGAATAATTTATGATCCAATTAAAGATGAAATGTTTTTGGCAGAAAAAGGTAATGGATCTTTTGTGAATAATCAAAGAATGAGAGTTTCGGCAAGATCTAATGTAAAAAATTCAATTATTTTTACTGGAGGACCATCATTTAAATCTTCTGCTGCTGACAGAGATTTATCATTTAAAGAATACATGAAATTTTCTTCAATAGTTTCCATACCGATAAGAAAAATGGGTAGTGCCTCATTAGATATGGCTTATGTTGCTGCTGGTAGATGTGATGGCTTCTGGCAAAGGAACCTGAATTATTGGGATATTGCTGCGGGCATTATTTTAATAAAAGAAGCTGGCGGTTTTGTAACAGATTTTAAGGGAAATAATGAGTACTTAAAGAACAAAACTTTGCTAGCTACAAACTCAAAAATTACCGAAGAAATGGTTAAGATATTAAATTAAATAATTTTTATTGTTAATTATTTTTATTTAATATATTAATTTGACCTTATATGAAAAAAAAAATACATCCAGATTATCATAAAATTAAAGTTGTAATGACTGATGGAAGCCAGTTTGAGACTATGTCTACTTGGGGCAAAGAAGGAGACTCGTTAAAACTTGAAATTGATTCAAAATCTCATTCTGCTTGGGTTGGTGGTTCTCAAAAAATTTTAGATAAAGGCAGAGTAAGTAAATTCAATAAAAAATTTAAAAATTTAGTTGCAAAAATTAAAAAATAATGATCGATAAACCTTTTATGCCAAAAGCAACAGCTGTTTGGTTAGTTGAAAATACAAAAATAAGTTTTAAACAAATAGCAGATTTTTGTGACTTACATGAATTAGAGGTAAAAGGAATAGCCGATGGAGATGTAGCTAAAGGCATAAAAGCTTACAACCCAATATTAGCTGGTCAATTAACTAGGGAAGAAATTGAAGCTTGCTCTAAAGATGTTAATAGATCTTTAGCGCTTAATACAAAGGCTTTAGATATAAAATTAGAGAAAAAATCTCAAAAATATATTCCTTTATCTAAAAGACAGGATCGACCTAATGCTGCTCTTTGGTTAATTAAAAACTTTTCTCAACTATCTGATGGACAAATATGTAAATTAGTGGGTAGCACTAAGAACACAGTATCTTTAATTAGAGCAAATAAGTATTGGAATTCATCCAATTTAGTACCAAAGGATCCTGTTGTATCAAATCTATGTTCACAAATAGATATTCAAAATGCTGCAGACAAAGCTGAAAGAAAAGCAAAAAGAAAAAAGAAAGAACTTGAAAAAGAAAATAAAAAAATTCAAGCTGAATAAAAATCTTTTATTATTTAAATGAAAACTAAATCACAAATTTTAGTAGGAATTATTATGGGAAGTAAGTCTGATTGGAAAGGCGTTATGGAACATTGCAGCGATACGTTGGAAGAATTTGGAATTAAACATGAGGTAAGAGTAATATCTGCACATAGAACTCCAAAAAGATTACGTAAATTTCTTCAAGAGGCAGAGAAGAAAAAAATGGAAATAATAATAGCTGCGGCTGGTATGTCTGCTCATCTAGCGGGTGTAACTGCATCCTTAACGACTTTGCCAGTTTTGGGTGTTCCTACAGAAAGTAAGTTAAAGGGATTGGACAGCTTGCTTTCTACGGTGCAAATGCCAAGTGGAATTCCTGTTGGCACTTTAGCTATCGGAAAAGCAGGTGCAATTAACTCAGCATTATTAGCTGCATCAATTTTATCAGTTAGATATAAAGGAATTCAAAATAAACTTAAGAAATATCGAAGTAATTTTGAAAAAAAAGTGCCTAAAAAACCTTACTAATCAGTCTAGACAATCTTTTTTATTAGTGTTAGTTAATGCCTCTTTAATTAGGAGGTTAATATTAAAATAGAGGTTAAAGATAATAACGTTGATCAGGCTTTGAGAGTTTTGAAAAGAAAGCTTCAGAAGGAAGGATTCTTCAAAATTTTAAAGATTAAAAGTAACTACGAAAAGCCTTCCGAAAGAAAGAAAAGAGAAAAATCGGAAAATATAAAAAGATCAAAAAAGTTACAGAGAATGCGAAACAATTATTAATTTCCTAAAGTTTTAAATAGATATAAAATACAAAATTATCGCGGGGTGGAGCAGTCTGGTAGCTCGTCAGGCTCATAACCTGAAGGTCGTAGGTTCAAATCCTACCCCCGCAACCAAAACTTAATCTGAACTAAATTTTCTTAATTAACTTACTAATTTTCGTTCTTTCTAAATTTTTCTTTTTTTATATGCGACAAAAAGTTTTCGTTGAAATTTTTTTTTAAGATAATTTTCACATTTTTAACACATTCTTTAATTATTAAACAATTAATGCGTTTTAAATTATTTTATACTTTCATTTTTATATATTGGACAGTTTTAATTGTTGGCCCATTTGTGAATTAATATATGACAAAAATCTTATTTATATCTTCTTGGTCTCTTGTTGTTGTGTTTATAGCATTAGCTACAATTCTAGCTTAAGATATCTTTTTATTATCTTACCTAATTATGGTAAATAATTAAGATGCTTAATAAATACGAAATTTTAGCAGTTATTATTGTTCTTCTTTTGGCCTTTTATTTAGTAATTTATCTAGGTGCTGGAAGAAAAAATAAATCCAAACAATCTACAGAAATTAAAAAATATTTATTTGGTGTTCGCGTATTAATATCTATAATTGCCATAGTTTCGTTATTATTATGGTTTCTAATGTAATTATATTAATATGCTAGGATTCATAATCAAATATGAAATTTAGAAATGAATACGATAGCTTGGGTAGCGTAAAGGTTCCTAGTAATAAGTACTGGGGCGCCTCAACTCAACGATCTAATAAATATTTCGATATAGGAGATTTTTTTGTTCGACCTATTGTAATTAAATCTATTGCTATGATTAAAAAAGCTGCAGCAATAGTTAACTCAAAAAATGGTGATATAAATAAAAAAATAGCAAAGGCAATAATAAGAGCGGCTAATGAAATAATCTCTGGAAGACTCAAAGACCATTTTCCTTTAAAGGTATGGCAAACAGGCTCGGGTACCCAAACTAACATGAATGTTAATGAAGTTATATCTAACAGAGCAATAGAAATGCTTGGGGGTAAAATTGGAAGCAAAAAACCTGTGCATCCAAATGATCATGTAAATAAATCACAATCAACTAACGACGTTTTTCCTACTGCTATGCACTTAGCTATAGCAATTAGAGCAAAGGGTAAATTGTTGCCCTCTCTAAAGCTACTTAATTTAGAATTAAAAAAGAAATCTAAAGAATTTAAAAAAATTATAAAAATTGGAAGAACACATCTTCAAGATGCAACTCCAATAACATTAGGTCAAGAATTTTCAGGATATCACTCTCAATTAAACAAATGTATTAAAAGAATAGAAATAGCGTTAGAAGAAATATATTTTTTAGCACAAGGGGGTACAGCGGTTGGTACAGGCTTAAATACAAAAAAAGGGTTTGATAAAAAAATCATTAATGAGCTAAAAAAAATGACAAAACTTCCTTTTAAACCTGCTCCAAACAAATTTGCTGCTTTAGCTGCTCATGACGCCATTGTAAATTTTTCTGGAACTATGAATACTACCGCAGTCTGTCTAATGAAAATTGCTAACGACATAAGATTTTTAGGATCCGGACCAAGAGCAGGATATGGTGAATTAATTTTACCAGAAAATGAACCTGGATCATCTATAATGCCTGGAAAAGTAAACCCAACGCAATGTGAGGCTGTAACTATGGTTTGTGTAAAAGTAATAGGAAATCACAATGGAATAACAATGGCAGGATCACATGGACATTTTGAATTAAATGTTTTCAAACCTTTAATCATTCACAATATTTTACAATCTATACACATAATGTCAGATTCTTCTAAAAGTTTTGCTAATTATTGTATCAAAGGTTTAAAGGCAGATAAAAAAAGAATTAAAAGTTACTTAGATAATTCATTAATGTTGGTAACTGCACTTTCACCTAAGGTCGGTTATGATAATGCCGCAAAGATTGCAAAGAAAGCTCATAAAAACGGTACGACACTTAGAGAAGAAGCTATTAAATCGGGACTTATCGATGCAAAAGATTATGACAAAATAGTTAATCCAAAAAAAATGATTAATCCTAATTAGATTGACCAGTATCTACTGTAATTGATTTAACAAATTCTTTAAATTTTTTAAAGCTTAGCAATGTTACGTAGCCATCTTCTGATAAAATTGAATTAAACTCTCGTTCAATATAATCGATATCTTCTCTATTTAATTTATCTCCATCAAAAACCTCGTGCAAAGATAATTTTAAATTAATTAAATCAAAATTGCCTGATACAAAAACATGAAGTGGTTCTTTTTCTTTATTATAAACTCCAAACTTATTGTAAAATCTTCTTAAATTATCAATAAAGAGATTCTTTTCAAATTTTAATGTGCTGTACTTAGAATCATTTTGAATCGAACCTATCACATCAATTGCACCTAGTTTACCAAGATCCAACAACAATTTTTCAAAAATAATATTTCCATTAACAAATTTAATTTTTGATTCCCAAGATTCAATAAAGGTATATTTAGAAAATATTTTATCGGCTGAAAACTTCAATTTTCCATTTAGCTTCTTGTTAACTTTAAATAAATTTTTCTTAAAACTTTCATCAGATGCGTTTAAAAAATTATATAATTTGTTAAAATTAAAACTATTTAAATCCATTGTTAGATCAAAATCAAAAAAAGGTGAAAATTTAATCAAACCATCTACTTTTCCTTCAAAAAAAGCATTTGTTAGATTAGCTTTTTTTACACTTAATATTCCTTCGTTATAATCAAAAATTGCTGTGGCTCTATTTCGTTCATTTTTCACTAGAAAATTACCACCAAATTTTTTTTCTGTTTGATAATTTGTTATAATTAATTCTGAAAAAATATTGGAATTTACAAGTTTAATAGAAGCAATTTTCTTTATATCAGGTTTATCTTTTACATTCTTCATTTTTAAAATTATTTTATCTCCCAAAAAATTACCTCTTAGATTAACTTGATTTTCTTTATCTCCAGTTTTATACGTAAGGTCTGTGTTATCTATAGAACTTAAAATTTTTGAACCGTCAAAAATATTTATTTTTCCATTATTAATTTTTATATTTTTTTGGTTTAATCCTCCATTAAAATACTTTAGGTAATTTTTTATTTTTTTCACATTTAAATTAATCTCTGGATTTTGTAGTTTTATTTTTTTAAAATTAAATTCTTTGTTTGAATGTAATTTATCTATCGGAAGTACTATTATAACATTTTCTATTTTTCCTAAAATTTTGTTTTTATTTTTAGGGTCTTTTAAAATGAAATTATTGATATTAATTCTTGGAGACGGAAAAAAACTGTAACCAATTTTATCCTCAATTACACATTCAATGTTTAAAGTTTTACAAATTTTATTACTTATATTTGATTTATCATAATTAAAAAATAAAGGTATATTTAGATAACCTATTGTTATAAATAATATTATTAATGGAGCATAAATTAGGAAGTATTTATAATTTTTAAAATTTATTTTTTTGTAAAATGTTAATATATCATAAGCATAATTTAATAAAACGCTGAGAATCTTTGAGAAATTATACTTTTTAATGTTTATATTTTTAAAAGAATAGATAAATCTAGGTAATATAATTTTTTTGTATTTTTTAATGTTTATATTTTTGTAAGAATTAATAAACATTAATAATTTATATTTGATATACTTATAATAACTAAGAAATTGTTTGTAGAAATTTGAGAAAACGTATGATTTAAAATTAAATGGTTTCATTTTAAAAAATTAATTAAACTTTAAGATATAAATTTAATGAAAATTAGCAAATTAAATTATTTACATCATTTAAACGAAAAACAAAAAGAAGCAACCATAAATACTGACGGTCCCTGTTTAATTGTTGCGGGTGCTGGGTCAGGAAAAACAAGGGTTTTAACATGTCGTGCTGCCCATATTATTAATGAAAAAAAGGCTTGGCCTAATCAAATACTTTGCGTCACGTTTACAAACAAGGCTGCAAAAGAAATGCAAAATAGAATAGCTGCTATATTAAATGAAAAAACATCCTCAATGCCCTGGTTAGGAACATTCCATTCAGTGTGCGCAAAACTATTAAGAAGACATGCGGAAGCAGTGGATTTAAATTCACGTTTTACAATTATTGATGAAGATGATCAACAACGTTTAATTAAAAATATCTGCAAAGCTGAAAATATTGACGTAAAAAAATTATCACCAAAATTTATTTCAGCTTTAATTGGTCAATGGAAAAATAAAGGACTTTCTCCTAAAGATGTAATTGTAAAAAAAAATTTATCTTTAGAAAAATCTATACTTAAAGTTTATAATATTTATCAAGAGAGATTAAAAAATCTTAATTGCTGTGATTTTGAAGATTTAATTTTACATTGTGTAAATATTTTTGAAAATAACTTAGATATTTTAGATTTATATTCTAAAAATTTTAAATATATACTTGTTGACGAATATCAAGATTCCAACCATATACAAAGTAAATGGCTCAATCTGCTTGCCTCAAAAAACAAAAATATTTGTTGCGTAGGAGACGATGATCAATCAATTTATAGTTGGAGAGGTGCTGAAATTAAAAATTTTCTTAATTTTAATAAAATATATAAAAATGCCAAAATTATAAAACTTGAACAAAATTATAGATCTACCCAGAATATATTAAGTGCTGCCTCATCATTAATTTCAAAAAATAACGACCGAGTAGGTAAAAAACTTTGGACAGATGGAAAAGATGGTGAGCTTGTAAAATTGACTTGTTACAAAAATGGTAGAGAAGAAGCTACCGGCGTTAGTGATATAATTGAACAAAAGCTTAAAAAAAAGTATTCATTGAACAAAATTTCTATTTTAGTAAGAGCAATTTTTCAAACGAGAGAGTTTGAAGAAAGATTTTTAAAAATTGGTATGGGTTATAGAGTTATTGGAGGTACAAAGTTTTATGAAAGAGCAGAAATTAAGGATAGTGTAGCTTTTTTAAGAATTATAAATCAAAAAAATGATGACTTAGCCTTTGAAAGAATTATAAATGTTCCAAAAAAAGCAATAGGCGATAGCACTATAAAACAATTGTACGACTGGGGAAGAAAAAATAAAAAATGCTTGGAAGATAGTTCTCTAGAACTTCTACAGTTAAATAAAATAAAACCGAAAGCAAAAGTTGGGTTAACCAAAATTTTAAATCTTTTTAATAAATGGAGATTAGATTCTAAGAAAAAAAAACATTATGAATTAATGGAAATTGTATTAGATGAATC
>CEUZ01191289.1_pt1 | contig 16343 bp, 15 predicted proteins | sample 361511 | NCBI WGS metagenome assembly CEUZ01 (sample SAMEA2622822, study PRJEB7988) | marine metagenome | biome: marine biome (ENVO:00000447); feature: surface water layer (ENVO:00002042); material: "saline water (ENVO:00002010), including plankton (ENVO:xxxxxxxx)" | depth 5 m
TCCAAATCGAACAGACTTGAGACATTTGACTGCTATCACCATCGACCCTTCCGATGCACGAGATGTGGACGATGCCATTTCTTTGGAGTTGCTTTCACATGGAAACGTAACAGTCGGGGTGCACATAGCCGATGTCTCTTTTTATGTTCCGGAAAAATCTGAGCTTGATCGGGAAGCGAGGAAAAGGGGAAACACGGTCTATTTTGCTGAAGGGACAGTGAGGATGCTTCCGGATAACCTTTCCGCTGATCTCTGCTCACTCCTACCCAAGATGGATCGTCTTGCCATGTCAGTACTGATAGAGCTGGACAGCGGTCTTAATGTCATCTCCAGTCGTGTTGAAGAATCCGTTATTCAAAGTCGTGTTGCCTTAGCCTATGGAGAGGTTCAGGAAATTTTGGATGGAAAAAAGAAAAATCCTTTTGGTAAAGAATTGATTGAGATAAAGCGCATTGCCAAGCGTCTTACCGCTCATAGACAGAAAGCCGGAAGTATCGATTTTGATATTCCCGAACCGATCTTCAGATTCAAGAAAGGTGGTATTCCTCACGAGATTTTGCCAAGCGAGCGGTTGGACAGTCACCGTCTGGTGGAAGAGTTCATGCTTTTGGCGAATCGTGAAGTCGCCAGAAAAGTAACAAAGGGTAGAAAACGAAAAGATGAATTTGTTTTCAGAATTCACGATGAACCGTCTGCCGATGATATGGAGCGGTTTGTAGCTGTTCTTCGCCGGCTAAACCTTGCGGAATCGATCCCATCAAGACTGAAGCCAGCCGATTTCAGGGATATCCTTGCCATGGTGGAGACGTCACCATACCGCGACCTGATCGAAAAACTGGCGCTTAGGACAATGTCGAAGGCGGTGTATAGCGTTCACAATCGAGGCCATTTCGGGCTCGCCTTCAACACCTACACCCATTTCACATCACCCATTAGGCGTTATTCCGATCTGATGGTCCACCGCTATCTCAAGAAACATATTCTTCGAAAGATTGATATAAAGGGAATCTCCAGAGATGGAGCCAGCGCCATTGCTCGGGAATTGACAGAGTCTGAGATTAAATCGCTGGAGGCTGAACGAGAATACATCAAGCTTAAGCAAATCCGTTGGCTTTCACAGCATATCGGCGAGAAATTTGATGCCGTCGTTTCAGGTGTGATTTCGGCGGGATTCTTTGCGGAACTTGAAAACACAATGGTTGAAGGATTTGTTAGTGTAGAGTCGTTAACGGATGATCGCTACTACTATGATGAACTGGAGATTGCCATCATTGGTAAGCGGTTCAGGGAAATGTACCAGCTAGGCCGAAAGGTGAAGATTCGAGTGAGGAATGTCAGCCTTGAAAAGCGGCGCGCCGATTTCGATTTGGTGGAGGTATGAAAAGAAAAAACGTATTTGTGACTATCCTTGCTGGACTTGTTTTTGCAGGATGTGATTACAAGCCTCGTGCAGGAGGTGTTGAAAACCAGCTTCATGTTGTCGCCTCTTTTGAGGACTTGCCTCATATCAAGGCAGTCATCGACTCTGTCTTTGGCAGAGCTGTCTATACCCCCGCACCGGAAACATACTTCGATATAACTTATATCGATCCTTACGCCTTTGATGAAGTAAAGCGCAGTCACAACCTTCTTGTGGTATCGGTACAGGGGATTCAAGACTCTACGGCGGATAGAATTGCGAGATCAGTTCTTCCTCCGGATCAGCTCGATCAGGCCACGGGTGGAGCCAATCAAGTTTTTTCCACAAAAGATTTTTTCGCCCGCGGACAAGTCTTCTCCCTTGTCGTAGGTCAGCGCCCCATCGATTTAATCAATGGACTGAGAGAGAAAGGATCGTGGTTGTTTCGCCAGTATGATAAAGCTTTTATTAAGCGTCAGACGGAGCATGTCTTCAAGCGACGGGAACAGAAAGATCTTGCTGAAGAGCTTTGGGAAAAATACCAGTGGCGGCTCCGTATCCAACATGACTATTTGATAATCAGGGAACAACGCGATCGAAATTTTGTCTGGATTGGCAGAGCGTTTCCCTACCGGTGGTTTGCTGTAAACTGGATAGATGCACCAAGGTCCAAGAAAATTGACCACCTGATCGCGACGGAGATGGTAAACGACTTTCCTATGGCATATTACAGTAAAATTAAATTTACCGATAGCTATCAACGGACAGAACCGGTGGAGCTCAGTGGATGGGATGCTTGGCGCGTTGAAGGGCTCTGGGAGCATACAGAGGATATTAAGGGTGGACCATTTATTTCCTATGTTTTCTACGATCAGGTGACAGATCGGTTATTTCATATTAATCTACTGGTGTACAGTCCAGGACAAAAAAAGATACTCTCTCTTCGGCAGATGGAAATAATGGCCCACACATTTGCCACTGATAGCGGCTAACACATTTAGATACTTTTCATATCAACTGCGTTGGAGAGGGTAACTCACCGTCCTAAATTTGACTTAAACTCAAGATAACGGTTTCAACATTACAAACTCCCTATGTCAAAAAGAATCCTTATAACCGGAGCCTTTGGTCAGCTTGGCGACGCAGTGGTATTGGAGCTTCAGCCTCACTTTAAGTTGTGCGCGACGGGAAGGGTCCTTCCCGATGATGAGCTGAAACTCTGCGAACATCGAGTCATGGATGTCACTGATAAGAAAGAGGTCGCTGACATTGTTGCCGGTTTTTCTCCCGATGTGGTGGTGCACCTTGCATGCATGACTGATGTGGATGGATGCGAAAAGGATCGGCAAAAGGCGTGGAATGCCAATGTTACCGGAACTGAGAATATTATTAATGCTCTTCGCGGTTCAGAGGCGAAGATCGTATTTATCTCCACAGACTATGTCTTCGATGGAACGGCCGGCCCCTATTCTGAGGAAGAGAGTCCCGCACCTGTGAATTATTACGGCAAAACTAAGCTGGCGGCAGAGAACGCGATTCGCGGCGGAGCCCAGCCGTGGGTAATCCTGAGAACGAATGTACTTTATGGCAATTCACTTCGTTCATCAGCAAGTTTTGTGAAATGGGTTGTAGATTCATTGATGGAGGGTGAGCAGATCAAAGTGGTGGATGATCAGCGAAACAATCCTACATGGACAGCGGGACTGGCAGAAGCGATCAAGCTTTCCATTGTCATGGATCTTCAGGAGATCTTGAACTACGGCGGCGCTGAGTTCATGTCAAGGTTTGAGTTTTCCCAAAGAATCGCTAGCCTATTTGATTTGAATGAGAAGATGATTCACCCGATTAAGACAGCCGACCTAAACCAGCTGGCACCCAGACCTCTCAACTCTGGATTGTCCACATTGAAGATAGAGGAGCTACTTGGGCTCAGGACTTATGGTGTGGATTACTGCCTCCGAAAAGTCCGGGAGGGCATAGTGGCGTGAAAACTGTTATTGTGATACCGACTTTCAATGAGCGAAAAAACATTCGTGAGGTACTCTCCACGCTATTCAGACTTGACCCGAAGTTTGATATTCTTGTCGTTGATGACAATTCTCCCGACGGTACCGCCGATATTGTTAAAGAACTTCAGGGAGTTTACCCCAATCTTAACCTTCTTTCTCGTAAGGAGAAGGAGGGGTTAGGTTCGGCGTATGTTGCTGGATTCAAACATGCGTTGAAAAGCGGCTATGAAGCAATAGTTCAGATGGATGCCGATATGTCTCATGATCCCAAGGAAGTGGTATCTCTTGTATCTGAGCTCAAAGAGTCAGATATGGCTATTGGAAGCAGATATATCTCCGGTGTAAACGTTGTGAACTGGCCGATTCAGCGACTGATTATCAGCTATGTTGCCAACATCTATACACGTCTTGTAACAGGCCTTCCTGTTAAGGATGCTACAGGCGGGTTCAAGGCGTGGAGGCGTGAAGTTCTGGAAGCAATCGATCTAGACCATGTTCGTTCCCAAGGGTACTCTTTCCAGATTGAGATGAGCTACAGAGCCTGGCTCAAAGGTTTTCGAATTACAGAAATTCCTATTATTTTTGTGGATCGAACTGTCGGTGAATCAAAAATGACCTATTCAATAATGCTGGAGGCGGCGGTCATGATTCCGCGTCTCCGACTGTGGAAACTGTTTAGATGGCACAGATAAACAGATCAGTTTCAGTAATCATTGTTAACTACAACGTCAAGGACTACTTGGCAAACTGTTTGAAGTCTATTGATGATTCAAACTATTCCGGACCTGTTGAAGTCATTGTGGTGGATAATGGATCATTCGACGGCTCAGCCAGGATGGTGAGAAAGCGCTTCCCGTCAGTCCGTTTGATAGAAAACAAATCTAATCTTGGTTTTGCCAAAGCGGTGAATATCGGTTTGAGGGAATCGAAAGGAGATTACGAGCTTCTCCTGAACCCTGACACCGTTATTGAAGAGAGTACTCTATCTGTCCTGGTGAAATACATGGAAGAACATCGGGCTGTGGGAATTTGTGGACCTAAGATTCTTAATGCTGACGGTTCTCTTCAGCTGGCGTGTAAGCGGAGCTTTCCAACGCCATGGGTGGCCTTGCCTAAACTCTTGGGCCTGAGTCGACTTCTGCCCGGTGGAAGGTGGACAGGCCAGTACAACCTCACCTATCTTGATCCCGACGATCACCACTCTGTTGAGGCAATAAGTGGCTCATTCATGTTTATGCGGGGGACTGCCGTCGAAAAAGTTGGAGAATTGGATGAGCGGTTTTTCATGTTTGGTGAAGACCTTGATTATTGCTATCGCATCATTCAGGCTGGTTATTCTATCCATTACGTACCTGAAACCCAGATCATCCACTACAAAGGGGAGAGTGTGAAGAGTGCCCCCATTGATAGTGTTAACTGGTTCTATGAGGCGATGAATCTGTTTGTGAACAAACATTTTTCGAGGACCGCGTCTCTTCTCACCAGGATGGTCTTGCGAACTGGTATAACCGCGAAAAAGATCACAGCGCTAAGCTCATCATTTCTCGCGCAACTTTTTCCCGTCCTGTTGGATGTAACAATGGTGGTGCTGTCATTCGGCGTGGCTATTTCAATGCGGTTTCGCTCGCTGGTTTCTGCAGCCGATTCATATCTTCCTGTTGTGGCCCTATACGCTCTATTCTGGGTGGCCGTGGGTGGAGTTTTTCAGATCTATTCCCGATTTATTCTTTCTTACAACAGGGCGATGCTATCATCCATCCTCGGATTTTTTCTCAGTGTTGCATTTACCTATTTCTTTAAGCAGATCGCTTATTCTCGTGCGGTACTTCTGGGAGCATCAGTGCTCATTACCCTTTTTATTCCCGGATGGCGGTTGGTGGCACACGTACTCAAATCAAGAGGATTCCTGAGGACGATGAAACTGGGACAGGCTCCCATTTTTTCAAGACCAGCGATTATCGTGGGAGCAGGTGATGAGGGTTTGAGAATCTCCCAGCGTATTGGCCGGAGGCCAGATACAGGAATTTATGTTGTTGGATTCGCAGATACGCATCCTGAAGATATCGCCCACCCTTTTGGCACAGATAAGAGCTCACTTCCAATTCTCGGTTCCACCGATAGCATAGATGAGATCTCCAAGCAGCACAACATTCGCGAGTTGATTTTCACTTCCGATCGCCTCGACAATGCGGCGATTGTCAGGATTATGGATGAAACCAAACACCGACGCCTAACATATCGTGTTGTTCCAAAGGAGAGGGATATTCTTCTTGGTAAGGCATCAGTAGAGGATGTGAGCGATTTCCCATTTGTCAGCATTGAGTATACACTGTATCATCGATTGAATGTCATTTCAAAACGTCTGTTCGATCTGTTGTTTTCAGTTGCCTCCATAACAGCCCTTTCACCAATCTTCCTGGTGTTGCTTTTTCTATTTCCACGTTGGGAGAAGATAGAATTTTGGGGTCGGGAAGGAACGACTTTCACGGTATGGCTGATGCCAGTAAAGAACCGTTTTCTGAGAGAGATGCCACTATTGCTGAAAATCCTTTCAGGGAAAATGAGTTTTGTGGGGAGTGCCATGGTTCCACGTGATGCTGGAGAGGCCCATCTGATCTGTAAACCGGGGCTGACTGGTCTCGATCGTATTCGAAAACTTCAGATCGACAGTGATGAACGAGCTGTCTATGATCACTACTATGTTCAGCATCAGTCCATGGCTTTTGATCTGGAAATCTTGATTCGGAGCATGTTTGCACTCTAGATCTATGGCTGAATATTACCTCGATTTCGAAAAGCCAATCGCTGAACTCGATCAGAAGATCGATAATCTCATCGAGATAAATTCAAAAGATGGGGTTGACCATACGTCCGAGATCACAAATTTGAAGGATAAGCGAGATAAGCTGGCGGAGAAAGTATACTCCAATTTGAGCCGATGGCAGCGTGTACAGCTAGCCCGTTATCCAAAGCGTCCTTACACCCTCGACTACATCGAAAGGATGTGCCCCGATTTTGTGGAACTTCACGGCGATCGATATTTCTCAGATGACCACGCTGTCGTCAGCGGCATCGGAACAATTGATGGAGTTCATGTAGCGGTTGTTGGTCAGCAAAAGGGAAAGAATACGAAGGATAATATCCACAGGAACTTCGGAATGTCTAGACCGGAAGGGTATCGAAAGGCGCTGCGCGTGATGAAACTAGCGGAAAAGTTCAACCGTCCTGTCATCTGCCTTGTTGATACGCCGGGAGCGTATCCTGGAATTGGTGCTGAAGAGAGAGGGCAGGCGGAAGCTATCGCAAAAAATCTGATGGAGATGGCTGTATTAACAGTCCCTATTGTTGTTGTGGTGATCGGTGAAGGAGCCAGTGGTGGCGCCCTTGGAATCGGTGTTGGTGACAGACTGCTGATGATGGAGAACACTTGGTTTTCAGTCATTAGTCCTGAGGGGTGCGCTTCAATACTTTGGCGGGATGCCAGCAAGGCGGAGATTGCTGCGGATGCCATGAAAGTAACAGCTCAGGATCTTCATAAGATGGGAATTTGCGACGAAATCATTCCTGAGCCTCTCGGTGGAGCACATAAAGATTATGATTTAATAGCGGAGCGATTGCAAAACGTGATATTGAAACAACTGGTAGATCTATCTTCTCTGGACAGCAGTGAACTTATAGACAGACGTATCGCTAAGTATGACCGAATCGGGATCTGGGAAGAATGATTTCAATAGATCATTCAGTCAGGGTTATTTATGGCCACACGGATATGATGGGGAGGGTATACTATGGTCGGTACTTTGAATATTTTGAGTCAGCTCGAGCGCAATTCCTTAGAGAGTTAGGCCTACCTTACGGCGAAATCGAGGAATCTGGGGTTTATATTCCAGTCATAGAGAGCCATTGCGAATACAGACAAGGTGCTACATATGATGATTTACTGACCATTCGCACGATGATCCGCCATGTCCCTAAGTCGAGGATGAAGATTGAGTATGATGTTCTGCTCCGTGGAGACGATACGCTGGTTGCCACGGGTCATACAGTACATACGTTTATGAATCGCCAAGGTAGTGCAGTCCGACCGCCAAAGGTGCTTCTTTCACTGTTGAACTCCCAATTGAACAGTTGTGAGTAACGAACTTATTTTTCTCATTCAGACGGGGGTTGGCCTTGCCTTCACGCTGGTCGCCTTCAAAATGGGAAAGGCGTGGCTTTTTGGCTACATCGCCATCTGTATTGTCCTTGCGAACATTTTTGTTACTAAACAGATCACCCTTTTTGGTATCGCTGCAACGGGAGGAAATGTGGTGTACGGAGCGGTCTTTCTCTCTACGGACCTCCTTGCTGAACATTACGGAAAAGTGGAGGCCAAAAAGGCAGTTTTCCTCGGCTTTTCAGCAGCTCTCTTTTACACGGTGATGTCTCAGCTTATACTGCTCTATGAAGCGAGCAACGCCGACTGGGGAGCTGCTGCCGGCATGGCGTCAATTTTCACTTCGGCCCCATCGATTATCATTGCCAGCCTTGTGGCCTACCTGCTCTCTCAATTCCATGACATCTGGGCTTTTGAATGGATTCGGGAAAAGACTGAAGGACGATTACTCTGGTTGAGAAACAATGGCAGCACTTGGATCAGTCAAGTCATCGATTCCGTTGTCTTTGCCTCGCTGGCATTCCTGGTACTCCCGATGATATTCGGCAGTGAAAACAGCCTTTCCCTTTCCGCTGTAGCGGAAATTGTCATTTCCACATATTTCCTCAAAGTTTTTGTGGCCACCATTGATACTCCCTTTATTTATTTCAGCTATCACTTGAGGGCGGCCCCTTCCATCTAATTGGAGGATAGAAGTATGCCATCCATTGGAACTGAACGGAGTAATTGGTCGAAAGACGCTTCACGCAACGAGGAGTGGATGGCGTCTCTAATTAAGCGTCACAATGATGACTTAGGTGTTCTGAAGCTCGGCGGGGGTGAAAAACGAATGGCATCTCAGCACAAGAAAGGGAGGATGACTGTTCGAGAAAGGATTGACCATCTGGTGGATAAGGGAGCCGAAATCCTCGAACTTGGTATTTATGCGGGCTGGGAGATGTATCCTGAGGTCGGATCGCCTGCATCAGCTGGGATAGTCCTCGCAATAGCCTCTGTATCAGGGAGAGACTGTGTCATCATCGCCAATGATGCCACCGTTAAGGCAGGGGCCTATTTCGAAGTAACGCTCAAGAAACATCTTCGAGGGCAACAGATCGCCCTTGAGAACAATCTTCCTGTCATCTATCTGGTTGACTCCGCGGGTGTTTTTCTTCCTCTTCAGGATAAGGTCTTTCCTGATGAGGAGCACTTTGGGAGAATCTTCTACAACAATGCACGTTTGTCGGCTCTGAGTATACCGCAGATTGCTGTTGTTATGGGACCTTGTGTTGCCGGTGGAGCCTATCTCCCGGTCATGTGCGACAAATTTGTCATGGCCGAAGGGGCTAACATGTTCGTAGCCGGACCGGCGCTGGTGAAGGCAGCTATTGGACAGGATGTTGATAGGGAATCATTGGGAGGGGCTAATACACACAGTGCCATCAGCGGCTCTGTCGACTATCACGCCAAGAATGATGAAGAAGCGCTTGACATTACGCGCCGTCTAGTTACTAATCTTCCGCCACCGACAAGAGGATTGCTGAACAGAATCAAACCCATGGAGCCAAAACTGAATGCCGAAGAATTAAATGCTGTTGTACCGGAAGATGGTGGTCCGTATAACATGGGGGAAATTATTGCTCGCATCATGGACGGAAGTCAGTTTGAACCATACAAATCTGAGTATGGGAAGACGATAATCTGTGGAAATGGAAGGATCGGCGGTTACGTTGTAGGGATCGTGGCCAACCAGCGTGATATGGTAATCTCAGGTCAAGGGGAGATGCAGATGGGGGGTGTGCTTTACAGCGATTCTGCCGATAAGGCGGCAAGGTTCATTATGAACTGTAATCAAGACAAAACCCCAATTATTTTTCTTCATGATGTTAATGGCTTCATGGTAGGTAAGAAAGCCGAGTGGGGCGGTATCTTGAAGGATGGAGCCAAGATGGTTCAGGCTGTTTCCAATTCCGTCGTTCCGAAAATTACAATCGTAATCGGTGGCAGTTACGGTGCTGGTTATTACGCTATGAGTGGAAGGGCCTATTCTCCACGGTTCATGTACCTATGGCCCACGGCCAGTCTCGCTGTCATGGGTGGAAACCAAGCGGCAGAAACACTGGCGGAAATCCAGCTTTCGGGAAAAAGTGAGACTACAAATGAGGAGCGTCAGGCACTGATTGAGAAAATCAAGGAACGATACCGAATTCAGAGTGATCCTCGATACGCCGCTGCTCGAATGTGGACAGATGCAATAATACAGCCGGAAGATACGCGGAAAGTGTTGATCCGTTCACTTCAGTTCTGTGATCAGCAACCCAAAATGCCGGCGCCTTTATTCGGTGTACTTCAGGTGTGACACCGATCGCATAATTCCTTGAAAATTCGAATTTCGTGTAATCTCGTAAGCTACTCCTTTGGAAAAGCTAATCTGGATATGACGGTAAGTATTAACCGATAATGCTCGCTGTCATGAAAGATCGGGTTCGTATCGCCAACGGTCAGGGATTCTGGGGTGATTCTATCGATGCTCCACTTCAGCTGGTAGAGAGCGGAAATATCGATTATCTCACTCTTGATTATCTTGCGGAGGTGACCATGTCAATCCTTCGACGTCAGATGATGAGGGACAATGACATGGGGTATGCTCACGATTTTGTGGCGCTAATGGCAAAAATTTTACCGCAACTGGAAGAGAAGGGGATTAATGTCCTTGCGAACGCTTCAGGTGTCAATCCTTTGGGCTGTCTGAAAGCACTTCGTGAAGTGGTAAAGGATTCCAGTCTCGATTCTGTTAAAGTGGGAATTGTTGAAGGAGATGATATCTTACCGAACCTTAGTGAATTCGTACAACGGGGCCACCTCTTCAAAAATATTGACACAGGGGAACCGTTGGGAGACAAGCTCAAAGATGTGACAGTAGCCAATGCATACATATCAGCATTTCCCATGGCGGAGGCCCTGGGAGGTGATGCCCGGATCGTACTGACTGGCCGAGTGGTCGATCCAGCTTTAACGCTCGCGCCGCTAATTCACGAGTTCGGTTGGGGCAAGGCAGACTTTGATCTGCTTGCTTCGGGCACAGTCGCAGGTCACATTATTGAATGTGGGGCTCAGGCGACAGGAGGCAACTTTTCACGATGGTGGGAAGTGGAAAACTACCGAAGCATCGGTTATCCGGTGGCTGTAGTGCAAAATGGCGGCGATTTTGTAATTACAAAACCGATCGGGACCGGCGGTGTGGTCAATCGAGCTTCTGTAACGGAGCAGATTCTATACGAGCTTGGCGATCCGACAGCATACCTTTCTCCTGATGTCACCGTTGATTTTACTTCATTCTCACTAGCGGAATCGGGAGAGGACTGCGTTGCTGTTTCAGGGGTTAAAGGAGCGCCACCGCCTGATCACTACAAAGTCTCAATGGCTTTCCACGGTGGATACAAGGCGACGGGACAACTGACTGTCAGTGGCCCGAAGGCGATCGAAAAGGGGGAGGCCGTTGCAAATATTATTTGGAGTAGACTTGAGCAAGCAGGATGCAACTATAAAGAGAACCGAACAGAGTTGGTGGGTGCCGGAGCGCTGTTCGGGAACGGAATCGATAATGATCCTTCGGAGTTGACATTGCGGTTGAGTGTGAGGGATAGCGATAAGGCGAAGGTAGCCCGGTTCGGGAAAGAGATAGCGCCTGTGGTTACCAACGGTCCGCCGGGAATTACCGGTTTTTCCGGAGGGCGACCCAAGCCTCAAGAGGTCCTTGCTTACTGGCCGACTACTGTTCCAAAAGAGTGGTTGGATGTCACAGTTCGAGTGGAGGAAATCTGACAGATACCATGACCGGTGGGTACACTGGTTATCGCGTTTCGAAAGCTGCGGTAAATGCCCTTACGGTAAAGCTGTCCGCTGAACTCAAATCAATAAAGATTCTAGTTAACTGTGTCCATCCCAGCTGGGTAAGGACACGTATGGAAACCATGGTCGCACCGCTGAGCCCCAAAGAAGGGGCCGATAGCATTAACTATGCGCCGCCTCTCACCGTCCAGTGGCCCGACAGGAAATGTATTTTTAAACGGCAGATTCAAACATTCTGAGAAGATAATATGGAAATTTCTGTGAGAGAACCCACTGACGCGGAGCCCGAAACATTTGAGACTTACCCTATTTGGAGCTGTGAAAAGTCGAAGTTCCCGTGGACATATTCTTCCACTGAACAGTGTCTCATTATTGAAGGTGAAGTGACTGTTAAGACGGGAACCGGCGAAGTGTCGTTTGGTTCCGGTGATCTTGTTACTTTTCCAGCGGGTCTCTCCTGTACCTGGATCATTTCCAGAGCAGTTAAGAAATACTACACATTTCTTGATTGATGAAGAGACCACTTTATGATATAGCGCATTCAAGATCGGGTGATAAGGGCCCGAACACCAATGTGGGATTGATCTTCAATTCGGTAGAAGCATACGATTGGGGAAAGAGGGTCATTACTGAAAAGAGGGTCAAGGAATACTTTGGTGATGTTGTAAAAGGAGAAGTAGTTCGTTATGAACTCCCAAATCTATGGGCACTGAATTTCATACTGCAAGATTCCCTTTCTGGTGGTGGAAGTGAAACACTCCAGCTCGATGCACAAGGCAAAACCTACGGCCAACACCTATTAAGGATGGAGTTAGATATCCCAGATGAACTCCTATGACACCCCTTCCTTTCAGTAACTTGTCAGGTGAGTTACGAAGATAAGCATATGGACCGGAAGAGGTGCTGCCCACATCTCTATGATAAGGTTTCAGCCAAGACGCCCGGGATAAAGGTTACGCGAAGATGCTGAAAATCAATCTCGACCAAAGAGGGCTGTTAAAAGCAGTGATTGACAATCCGCCGGTCAACGCTCTATCCAGAATTTTGGTCGATGAACTTTATGGTCTGTGTGACAGAGTAGATCCTGAACTAACGCGTATGGTGGTAATCACTTCGGAAGGAAAACATTTTTCTGCCGGTGCAGATCTCAAGGAAAAAGTAGGAATGAGCGATGGCGAGGTGGTAAAGTCTGTCCAGTATCTATCCGACACTTTTCAAAGGATTTGGGAAATCCCTGTTCCGACCATAGCGGCCATCAACGGGAGCTGCCTTGGCGGGGGTATGGAACTGGCGCTGGCCTGCGATATTCGTATTCTGGCTGATGGCGCATCGATGGGCCTGAAAGAAACCTCGGTAGGGGTGATACCGGGGGCTGGAGGGACGGTTCGACTGCCACGACTCATCGGTGAGAGCAGAGCAAAAAAGTGGATCTTTACTGCCGAAACATTCACAGCTGAAGAGGCGCTGGCTGATGGCGTTGTGGACTGGCTCGTTAATCCAGATCAGCTCGATAATGCTGTTGAAGAGATTTTTGAAAAAATTGCATCAAACGCGCCGCTCTCTGTAAAAGCATCTAAAAAATCGATAAATAGTGGCTTATCAAAATCACTTAAAGAAGCACTCAAAGCCGAACAGACCGCCTACAGATCGATCATCGGAACTAGAGACAGGCGGGAAGGACTGGACGCCTTCAGGGAAAAGCGGCCTGCAGTCTGGAAAGGGAAATAAGGCCTAAAAGTAGTATTTCCTGTTGTCGACGATATCGGCGTTTTCTCTTAACTCCCTGATCCAGTTGCCGATCGCTTCATTCTCTCGCTGGGTGAGAAGTCCTTTTCTGATTACGTCTTTTCTCACTTCCCACTCCGATTCATCAAAATCCTGACGACCCTCAAGTTTCAGGACGACATACGCCTGCGATGTCTCCACCGGCGGTAAGATTTCACCAATCTCAGCGCCAAGAAGGGCGCCGATGACAGACTCGTGCCTTCCAATTTTCTGGAAGGAACTTCCCAGCTTGGCCGAAACGGGGCCGACAAATTGGACCTTTTCATCTGAATCCGCCAGCGCCTTGAAGCTCTCTTCATTCCTCAGTTTGGACCTCAATTCATCGGCGGACGATTTGGCTCCAGTTAGTCTTTTCTCGGATCTGAGTGTACTGGCTATCTGATTGCGGACTGTACCGTATTCTTTCATCCCGGCAGTGATAACAGAATCGAGTCGAAAAATTACAAATTGCTGATCTGATTCAATGACTTCGCTTATGGCACCAAGGCCGTTTGAAAAAGCAAATTTGACAGGCTCAGGTAAGTAGCCAAACTTAGGGAGGAAAGCGACATTTTCTGTGAAAGGTGGAACTTCTCTAAGTTGGGAACCATTCCGAGAAACGGCCTCGGTGAAGCCGAAGTCTTCCACATCAAAGGAGAACTGAACAGCCTTGCTTCTGATACTTTCGCGGGTGCTTGGCCCCATTTCAATTTTAAGCAGAATGTGACTTGCCTGGATCTCTTCTTCACCGTCATTGTTCTTTCGATGGTCTCTCACCTGAATAATGTGAAGACCGAAGTCTGTTTGAACAGGACCGACAACCGTTCCCTTTCCGGCGGCGAAGGCCGCCTCTTCAAATTGAGAAACCATCTGTCCCCGACCAAACCACCCCAGATCGCCACCTCGTCCTGAACCATCAGGCGCGCGATTGCCTGGATCTTCCGAGTATTCATCTGCCAGTTCAGCAAAATCACTACCTTCGTCCAACCGGGAAAGGATATCAGAAGCGGTTTCTTGCGCAAGAAGTGTATCTTCCTGAGAAGGCGCCTTGCGCCACTCCACGTAACTGAGGACTCTCTGTTCATCCTGTTTAAATTTTTCGGAATTGAGGAAGTAGTAATTCTCCATCTCATCGTTTGTTGGTTCAAACTCATCCTCGGTAAACTTACCAGCACTGACGATTAGAGCGCTAACGGTGTATTCAATATTCTGAAGGGTAAACTCTGTTCTCACTTCATCGTCCGAGATATGTATACCTGCCCGAAGTTCATTGAATAGTTTCTGTCTCGGAAGGTACTGGCGAACATAATCTTCGATTGGTAACCACTCATCGCCTTGTGGATTGCGCAGTGCCTCAAGATACTTGGCCTGGTCAAATGCACCATCCGTTTGAAAATCGGGGATTGTCATCAATGTTTGGGGAGGGTTGTTAACAAGCTCGTAATAAATCTCGTCGGCGCTCACCTTGATTTTTCGTTCAGCAATCTGTTGATTAATGATCGTTGTTTCAATCAACTCGTTGAAAATCCTTTCCCGCTCAAAATCGAGACTTCGGTCATCCACCTCAACACCCTGAGCCCGAGACTGCTCAAGGCGATGATCAAGCTGATGAAAGAAAAGATCTGGAGGGATCGCCTCGCCGTTAACGACTGCAATCGCCTTTGAAATATCAACACGGCCAAACAACTGGTTTACGATATCGGCACCACCGACAAGACCACCGACTGTCATACTACCGATAAATAGGATCAGGAGAATCCACAGAATAATGTGCATTCTCGTCCGCATGGTGTTCATCAAGCCCATAGAATCAGAATCCTTTCAAACTTACAAAAAAATGCGGCGAAATATACCTAGATTGTCTACTTTCTCCAACTTGTGTTCGGCCCTAACGGGGGTCGTTTCTCCTTCTGTAAACTGCTCTGGAGTAAATTTGACCGCGTACAATAGCATTGCGTCGCTGAACGATGCCATCGTGGATTGTCACCAGTGCAGTCGTCTCGTTGACTTCAGGGAGTCGGTTGCACGGAAAAAAAGGAAGCAGTTTGAAAACTGGGACTACTGGGGACGCCCAGTACCAGGCTACGGTGAAAAGACGGCATCGCTGCTTCTGACAGGCCTCGCCCCGGCAGCACACGGCGGAAACAGGACCGGCCGCGTTTTTACCGGAGATAAATCAGCCGATTTTTTGGTTCGATGCCTTCACGAGGTGGGGATTGCGAATCAACCAAACTCTGATGCGCTGGACGACGGTCTCATCCTGAACAATGCCTATATGACACCCGTCCTGAAATGCGTTCCGCCACAGGACAAACCTAAACCACAAGAGTTGCTAAACTGTTCTTCTTTTCTCAGCGCGGAAATGAGGTTGCTATCAAATGTTACCTGCATTCTTGCACTTGGGAAAATTGCTTTCGACGCATGCCTCAGATTTTATAGAGGTCAGTTCAATTTTCTCATGAAAGATTACCCCTTTGGACATGGAAATGAATTTGTGCTTGTAAATGGGATGATTCTGATCGGTTCCTACCACCCCAGTCCGAGAAATGTGAACACCGGGAGATTAACGCAGAAGATGATGGTCGATCTTCTTCATCATGTGAAAAGCGTAATTCGATGACAATCAGAGTTACTCTCATTCTTCTGAGCATCGTTTCTCTTTTATTCGGCGGTAGAAGACTCTCATTAGAGGAGGTTACAGGAAAATCTCCTTTCGAGGTGGCATTGCTGGGCAGAATCGTCTGGATTCCCGGGGAAGACGCTTACACGTTCCTTCATCGGACGAACGAGGGGGTTAGGATCAATCGGGTTGATCTTGTCTCTGGGGATACGTCTCTCTTTGTTGATGCCGAAAAACTCAGCTTTAATGGAAAGCTTCTCAGTCCGTCGTTTTACAGTTTCTCGGAAGACAGCCGGCGTCTGCTGATCCAGACAGACCGGAAAAAGATTTGGAGACGGTCTCAGTGGGGAACTTACTGGATTTACGAAATTGCTTCCGGGAGCCTAACACCAGTCTCAGCAGATAATAAGCGCCTTAGAAATGTTAAGCTGTCTCCTGATGGAGAGATGGTGGCTTATGTTCGAGAAGATAATAATCTCTATACGTACCAGGTAGAAAGGAAGCGGGAACGGCAGTTGACTCGATCAGGATCGGAGACAATTCTAAACGGCCATTTCGGCTGGG
>CEUZ01290574.1_pt1 | contig 16337 bp, 15 predicted proteins | sample 361511 | NCBI WGS metagenome assembly CEUZ01 (sample SAMEA2622822, study PRJEB7988) | marine metagenome | biome: marine biome (ENVO:00000447); feature: surface water layer (ENVO:00002042); material: "saline water (ENVO:00002010), including plankton (ENVO:xxxxxxxx)" | depth 5 m
ACTAATAGCTCAATTGGCTTGATTTATGCACTGAAAAGAATTTTTGTAATTAATGAAAAAAAAAATATTATTTTTAGGATATAGCTCAAAAGAAACAAAGATTATCGATTTTTTAAAAAAAAAAAATTTGAGCGTAACAACTATTGGTAATAAAAAAGTCAACCTTAAATTATTAAAAAAATTTCATTTATGCTTATCTTTTGGATACAGAAAGATTATTGGTAAAGAAATAATTAGTAATTTAAAAAGGCCAATAATAAATTTGCACATATCTTATCTGCCTTACAACAAAGGCTCACATCCTAATTATTGGTCATTTGTTAAAAAAACTCCAAAGGGAGTTACAATTCATGAAATGGATAAGGGAATAGATACTGGTAAAATAGTTGTTCAAAAAAAGGTTAAGTTTAGAATAACAAAAAAAACCACTTTTAGAGATACTTACTACAAATTAAGAAATGAAATTGAAAAACTTTTTATAAAAAATTATAAAAAAATAATTTTATTGAAATATAAATCAAAAAAACAAAAAAAAATAAAATTCTCAAAAAATAAAAAAATCTCTAACAATTTCAATTGGAATATTCCAATAACAAAACATTTAAAAAATAATACTTAGCTGAAATTTTTTTTATATATTGGTGTAAATTTTTTTATTTTGTTTTTAGCTTTTTTTCCTAAAATATTGGGATATTCTTCAGCACCAATCCCAGTCATTGGTCTAAAGCATTGAATATTTTGTTTTGTAAAAAATTCATCTTTATTGATATCTTTAATAGCATATACCGATCTTCTAAAAATTAGACTTGGTATTTCAGATTTTTTTTTATTAATTTTTTTCATGCTATAATTTTTTATAATATTATTTTTAAGCTTTTTAAGTTCTTTAGGAGTTATAGAAAATTTTTTATCTGGAGAATTGATTTTTTTGTTAAGTATAAAATGTTTTTCTACTGCACAAATTTTGTAATTACTTGCAATTGTCGATGCATAAATGCCTTTAGTATGATCTGAAAAACCAACATATTGAATTTTTGTAATTTTTTTTAATCTTTCTATATTTTCAAGATTTGCTTCATCTATTGGTGTTGGATAACCTGATACACAGTGTAACAAAATAATTTTTTTATGATATTTTTTTATTACATTTATTGCTCTTATTATTTCAAAATCTTTTGCTAGACCTGTAGACATAATAATTGGCTTCTTGGTCTTTGCAATTAATTCAATTAAATTAAGATCTGTAATTTCAAAAGATGCAATTTTATACAAACTAGGATTAAATTTTTTTAAAAATTGTACAGCGCGTTCGCTGAATGGTGAACTGAATAATGTAATTTTTAACTTTTTAGCCAATTTAAAAGCATCTTTGTGCCATTTAAATGGTGTTTCTGCTTTTTTATATAAGTTATTTAAATTTTTATTTTTCCACAAACCAGATTTAATTTTGAAATTTTTATTTACAATCATGTCACTCGACTCGTAAGTTTGTATTTTTACCATATCTGCTCCAGCTTTTTTTGCTGCAATTATGTGTTTTAAGAATAATGATTTTGATCCAATATGATTACAAGAGATTTCCGCAATTAATTTTGGCGGACCCTCCTTATTGAAACTAATGTTTTTATTTATCTTTAACATTTAATATTAATATAGATTATATTTATATATTAATTTTTAATTATAATTATAATAATAATTATGAGAAAAAAAAATTATTCTAAAATAATTAATCAAATACAAAAAATTAGATCAAAAAATAACGTTAATTGGATGAATATACTAAAATTAGCTTTTAAAATTGATCCAATAAACGCTTCTAAAATAATGAAAAAGATTAATTATGATGATAAAAAAATATCTTTATTAATTAAAAAATTATCAAAATAATAATTTTTTTAAATCTTTAATACTTAATTTTTCTTTGTTTTCTAAACTGTTGTAAGAAAACTCATTTTTAACTTTTTTTGCATTAAATTTTTTTTTATATTTTTTTTGGTCGATTTTTGTAGGCAGTACAATAAAAAATTTCTTATTTTCAATAGTATTTATCGAGTCACTTTTTGTAATCATTTCTTCATGTATTTTTTCTCCTTCACGTACACCAATTATTTTTTGTTTAGATGTTGGGGAAATAGCTTTAGCTAGGTCAGTTATTTTATAACTTGGTATTTTTGGAACAAATATTTCACTACCCATTGAATTCATCAAACAGTATAAAACAAAGTCAACACCTTCTTGAAGAGTTATATTAAATCTTGTCATTCTTGGATCAGTTATATTTAAATATTTGTTATTTTTATTATTTAAAAAATAAGGAACTACTGATCCCCTAGACATCATTACATTCCCGTATCTAACAACAGAAAAAGAAATATCTCTTCTTCCTTTAATATTATTCGCTGAAATAAAAAGTTTGTCAGAACAAAGTTTTGTTGCACCGTAGAGATTAATAGGTGCTGCAGCCTTATCGGTAGATAGTGCAATAACTTTTTTTACATTTTTTGAGAGACAAGCTTGGATTAAATTATTGGCACCCATAATATTTGTCTGAATAAATTCAAAAGGATTATATTCTGCTGTGGGCACTTGTTTTAACGCTGCAGCATGAACTACATAATCTATTCCTTCTAAAGCAAACTTAATTCTATCTTTATCTCTTACATCACCAAGAAAAAATCTTAAATTTTTATATTTTTCCCCTTTGTACTCTTGGGCCATTTCATACTGTTTAAGCTCATCTCTTGAAAAAATAACTAGTTTCTTTACAGTATTTTTTTTTAAAATGGTATCTACAAACTTTTTTCCAAAACTTCCAGTTCCGCCTGTAATTAGTATAGATTTATTTTTAAACATTTAATCAACCCCAACTATTGTGTTAATATTTTTTATTACACTCTTAACATCTTTTTCTTTAAGTGAGTAGTATATTGGCAAAGAAACCTCCATTTCAAAAAATTTTTCTGCTACAGGATATTTTCCAGCTTTAAAACCATATTTTCTCATAAACGGTTGAGTATGTACAGGTATATAATGAACTTGTAAATTAATCTTTTTATTAAACATTTTTTCAAAAAATTTTTTTTTATTTATATTTTTTTTTTTAAAGTCTATCAGCAAGGGATAAAGATGATAGGAATGAAAAACATTTTTCTCAATTTTAGGTGTAGTAAAAATAGTTTTTTTAGCAAAAGCATCATTATAAGTTTTTGCTATTTGTCTTCTTCTTTTTAAAAATAAATGTATTTTTTTAAGTTGAGAAACACCAAGTGCACACTGAATATCATTTAATCTGAAATTATAACCTATTTTGTCTATTTTATAGTGCCACCTGCCATAACTCTTTGCTAAATTTTTATTTCTAATCATAGAATGAGATCTCATTAATAAAATATCATTATAAAAAGATTTATTATTAGTTAAAATTGCGCCACCTTCTCCAGTAGTAATATTTTTGACTGGATGAAAACTTTGAGTTACTAAATCCGCATATTTAGTAGCGTAATGCTTTTCATTATTATATCTTGCGCCAAGAGCATGACAATTGTCATTAATTAAGAAAAAATTGTATTTATTTTTTAAATACCATAAATCTTTCCACTCAGATGGATGGCCAGCATAATCAACACCTATTACCGCTCCAATTTTATTATTTTTTTTTAATTTATTTTCTAATTTATTTAGATCAAGTGTATATGATTTTAAATTAATATCACAAAAATCAACTTTATGATTATTCATTAAAATTGAAGTTATAGTTGAAGCGAAAGTAATTGGAGTAGTAATAACTGTATTTTTTTTCTTCAAATTTAAAACTTTTAAAGATAAAAATAGTGCTGAGCTACCACTTGATACAGTAGCACAATATTTAGATCCTGTATATTTTGATAAATTTTTCTCGAATTCGTTTACAAACTTTCCTTGAGTAATTTTTTCTGATCTAAGTGCTTTTTCTACGTATCTTATATCATCTTTGTCAATATATTGTTTTCCGTAATTTATAATTTTCATTTGAATGTTTTTTTATTAAGATATTTTTCGAAATTTTTACTTATTGCAATACTTTTTAAAGCTACAATATTTTCTTTAAAATTAATATAATCTTTTTCATAATCAAGGGTAAGTCTGAAATTTGAAAAATTTTTTTTTAACATTTTAATATTATTTTCTTTTTTAAAATAATTTCTATAAATCCAAGGTGTTACATGTTCCTTATCAAATTTTGATTTTGCTTTAAGGTAGGCACGTTTCAGTAAACTTTTTTCTATGATTTCACAGTCAAAACCATGAGGAACATGCCTGGGCTTATTATTTGTTAAAAATTTAAGTTCATTTTTTTTGTAATGAGAAATCATTTTTTTTATAATATTTGGATTTATAAAAGGGCAATCTGAAGTGATTCTAATTATATTTTGTGATTTAAATTTTTTTGAGCAAAAATAGTATCTTTTTAAAAGATTGTTCGTTTTAATTTTTTTTGAAAAAAAAATTTTCACTCTATTTTTTTTTGCAATTTGTTGAAAAACTTTATTAAAATTATCATATGGGGTGGCAAGTATTATATTTTTAATTTTTAGATTTTTTTTTAAATTACTACACAAAAAGTCTAGGAAGGAACCATTATCAAATTCATATAAAATCTTCCCTCTCAGCCTTTCTGAGCCAAATCTACACTGGATAATTATATCAAAGTTCATATTATTAAAACAAATTTTCTAAAGCTATTTTCATATTACAAAATTTTTTGAAATAAAAACAATTAATTAGCTTCCATTCACTGGCTCTGTTTAGTGGATGATCTAATTTAAATTTATTAATCAAAGAAGTTAATTTTTTTTTGTCTGCTTTTTTTAAAAATTTACTACTCTCGTTTGGAAAACCAGAAAAACCTTGTTTTTTATAAACTAATTTTTTTGATATATATTTAGAAAATAATGACTTTAGTAAAGGCTTTAAAACGAATGAAGAATTATTTTGAAAATTAATTTTATACTTAATTGGCAAGTTAATTGCATTTTTTATAATTTCTTTAGTAATATAAATATTTCTTGTCTCAATTGAATTTTCACCCGAAAGTAAGTCAGTAGCAATATTAGTATTGCCTACTGCTTGAACAAAATAATCAGTAAACAAAGTAGCCTGCATTTTTGATTCTTTTATACTTAAAAACTTATTGTATTTTTTAAATGCTCTCATCCATATTTTTTCTGATTTAGTTTTTATTTTTTGTTTTTTGTCAGAGAAATCATTAGCAAATGTAGAATAAGGTGAGGGGTTTGTTATTTTTTTATTATTCCAGTTAATGCTTTTATATGCTTTGTAACCCCCAAAAATTTCATCAGCTCCTTCTCCTATAAAAACAACTTTATATTTATTTTGGCTACAAAATTTGTAACTTAGAAAACGACCCACTAGATCATGACTAAAAAAAGGAAAAAATATACTTTTATAAACAATATTTAAATTTAAATAATATTTTTTTGCATTTAATTTTATAATTTTAAGTTTTGGGTTTAAAAATTTCTCAAATTTTTTTAATTTTTTTGAAATAGGATCTTTTTTTCCATGATCAACAAAAAAAGCGTGCTTAATATATTTTTTATATAAATTTGATATAATTTTTAATTGAAAAGAGCTATCTATTCCTCCGCTCATCAAGGAAGTAAATGGTATATCAGGTATCATTTTTCTTGCTACACTTTGAAATAAGTTATCAAAATAGTTAAAGGTATAATCTTTGCTTTTATTAAATTTTTGATATTTTTTTTTATTTATCCATTGTATTGGATCATCAAATTTTTTTGTTTTAATCTTATTTGAATTTGTAAAGTAGCTGTATAAAACGCCAGGCTCTATATAACTGATTTTGTTATAAATTGAATCGTTAAGAAAAAGGAAATGTCTAGTGTCAAAATAATCTTTAAACCTATTTTCATCTATTTTAAATTTAATATTATTTTCTTCTAAAAATTTCTTAATACCCAATATATTTGAGCAACAAATTAAATATTCATTATCATTATAGAAAAAAAGTTTTTTCTCTCCCTGGGGATCAGATGCAAATGATATTTTTTTATTTTTTTCATCAAAAACACAATAAGCAAACATTCCTTCTAGTAATTTTACAACCTGAAATTCATTTTTGTGATCATGAATATTTGCTAACAAATCAGTATCATTTACTGGATTTATTAAAAATTTATTAATTTTTGAAAATTTTTTATAATTGTAAATTTCTCCATTAAAACTAATTTTAAATCTATTTGAATTTGATTTATATAAATTTTTTTTATTTTTTATCGGACCAACTATATTTAGAATAGTATTTCCAATAAACAAATGATCATTTAAAAAATAATTTGAAAGAGTTCTATCTGGACCTCTTTTTTCTAAAGTTTTAAGACTTTTCGTACAAATATTTCTATTTAATTTCTTTTTTTTTGAATAAATTAGAAGTACTCCACACATTTTATTTATTAAGTAAATATTTTGTTTTTCTTAAATCATTTAGATTGTCAATATTGACAATTTCATAATTTGTTAAAGCTGGGTATATTTTTTTAAGATAAATTGTTTTTTGCTTAAAAATTTCTTTAATGGAAAAAATATAAAAAACACCATTTCTTATGTAAATGTCATCTAATTGCTGTCTTACAATGATTTTTTTGCCTTTTGATAAATAAAGTTTAAGTAGATTTTTTTGTATGCTGAAGACTTTTAATGGGTGATTTTTTTTGTCTATTTTTGTAACTGACCAAGATCCATCTAAATTATTTTTAATAACTTTAGATAAAGCTTCTTTTAAATGTTTTGTTTTTCTTATAGGAGATGTTGGCGGTAAATAAATTAAATAATCAAAATTATTATTTTTTATCTGGTTTTGGTTAAGTATATGATTAATAACTTTAATATCAGGAACTCTATCACCAGATAATTTTCTTGGTCTTTTTATTACATTATATTTATATTTTTTTCCTTCATTAATAATTTTTAAACCATCTGTAGATAAAATTTTTTCATCTACAATTTTTAATTTATCGATAAAATTTGAGGTGTAACCTATTAAAGTTTTGTTTTTAATTTTTTTTAAATTTTTATTTTTTATTCCTTTACTGCCACTTCTTGCCGGTACCAATGCTAATATTTTTTTATTTTTGTACACTTTTTTTTATTATGTAAAGTAGACTTGTTGAGGTATGTGATTCTTCAAGAGATTTTTGAAATTGAAGATCATTGGATTTTTTCAAAAAATTTATTATTTTATTTTTTGGTCTTTTTTTATATTTTAAATATGAGACTAAGCTATTTATGGAATATTCTTGTAAACCAGCTTTTTTTATTATTTTGTAATTTAATTTATTAAATAAAAAATCCAAACTTTTTTCATTAAAATAAAAATTATGCGACGTTCTATAGTCGTCTTTGAAAAAAATGTTATTCAATAAAAATCTATAAATATTATCAAAATTTGGCACACGTAAGACAATTTTTCCACTAGGTTTTAAAACTTTATCAAATTTTCTAAGAAATTTAATCGGATCATATTTGTGTTCAAATTCTCCTAACGAAATAATATAATCAAATTTAATTTTTTTTTTTATTATTTCTTTTACATTTGTAAAAAAATAAGAACCTTTACTTTCAACATATTTTTTATATATAATATTATCTAGGCCAGCAGTTAATTTTGCCTTATTTTTAATTGAATTCAATATAATTCCAGCTCCACAATTACTTTCTAAAACATTTTTATTTTTAATATTTATATATTTTAAACATTTATTAAACTTTCTCATTTCTCTTGGCTTGTTAAATTCCAACCATTTATTTACACTTGCTTCTCCATCATAAATTTTTCTGAAATGAGCATTATCAAGGAATTCTTTAGTTCTTGAGAATCTGTATCTAGTGTTACAATTATTGCATAAAAATATTTTCTCTTTTTTATTTGTATATCCTTTTAAACCATCTCTTATTTTATCATTCCAAATATTTACTTGTTTTTTAGATTTACAAATAGGACATTTTTTTTTCATAATTAAGATTTTTTTGCGGTTACAGAGTAACTCAATGGAAACTTTGAATTTTTTCTTATAAGATTTTTTTTATATTTTTTTTCAAATTTTAATAATTTTTTATAATCATTTTTTATAAATTTTTTGTACTCTGTATTTCTTATTTTTTTAGGCATGTATTGAAATGCCTGATCCCAACAATAAATAATTGATGTAAAAACACTTCCTTCTTCTTTTATTTTAAAATTCTTAAAGTTAAATTTTGACAATAAATTTTTTATCCCATAAGGCGTGAATCTTACATAATCTTCAGGTTTTTGATGTATTTCTCTTAATGTTGGCTCAAAAATGTAAATTTTTCCACCTTTTTTCAATAATTTTTTACAATTTTTTATAAGTATATCATGATCAGAAATATGATGAATTAAATTTGGAATAATTAATAAATCTACTTTTTTATTAAACTTTATATTTTTATAATCAAAGTGGTAATTAGTTTTAAATTTAATTATTCTTGGATCCAAAGTTAATTTTTTATTGTAGCTACCTCTTTTTATTAATTTACTTGGTGTGCAATCAATAGAAACTACGTCGTGTTTTGAAAAAAAGGGTGCTAGGAGACTAACACTGCCATATAAAAATGACCTTTCTATAATGAGAACTTTCATTTTTTTTGATTGTTTAGATAAGCGATTAATATCTTTAAATAACAAATTAAAATGAGGCCACTTACTATTTGTAAAAAAAATATTTTTTCTTAAAAAAGTTTCATGATTTTTAATCTTATTTAATTTAGCAGCTGACATATTAGTATTTTAAAAACTTAGTTTTTTTTGAATATTAATTTTATCCATTTTTTTTATTATATTTGCAATTTTTTTTGCAGCAAAGCCGTTTCCATAAAGATTATTTTTTTTATATTTGCCATGCTTTATTTGATATAAAATTGCTTTGTAAATTTTTTCAGAATTGTAATCTACATTAATAATATTATTAGACTTTTCTCTATTTGATTGTCTAGAACCTATGTCTACAGCTGGAATACCTAAATATGAACCTTCTCTAATTGCAGAACTTGAATTCCCAACAAAACATTTGGAATTATAAATTAGTTTTATAAAATCAATTGGGCTGAAATTTTTGTAAAAAGAGATATTTTTTGGATTTTTTTCTTCTCTAAATGTTCTTATTTCTTTTGCAAATACATCTGAACCTGCATCAACATTAGGCCAAAGCCATATTTTTTGAATATTAATTTTTTGTATTGCTTTTATAGTTTCATTTATTTGGAATTTTGAATCTTTAAATTCGGTTGTTACAGGATGTTGAAGTACTACAATATACGGTTTTTTATAATTAATATTTGAACCCACATAAAAATATTTTTTAAAAAACGACTTATCTAATTTTAAATTTCCTTTTGGTATTATATCTAATGAAGGGCATCCAGTTAGAAAAACATTACTTTTACTTTCTCCCATTTTTAAAATATTTTTTTGAGCTTTTTTTGTAGCTGGAAAGTGTATATGAGCTAATTTAGTAGTTGCATGTCTTACACTTTCATCAATTGATCCTGTTTGTTCCCCACCTTGTGTATGTGCTATTGGTATATTCATATAAGAGGCTGCGATTGCTATAGGCAAAGTTTCAAATCTATCTGCTATTGTTAATACAAGATCTGGTTTTAATCTTGTTAACAATGTGCTCAATTCTAAAACAATTAGGCCAGCTGATTTGGCCATAGTTTCTGGGGTTTCTCCTTCTACTACTGAAAAAATACTTGATTTAATAATAAATTTATCTTTTTTTATAATATTAATCAAATCTCCGTACTTTTCTAAATTAGCAGAAGAATTTGTAACCAATTGTAATTCAAATTTTTTTTTCTTTAATTCTGATAATACAGATTTTATTCTACTATAATTTGCTCTATTATTAATAACTACTAGTATTTTTTTTATCATTTAAAATCTTTATATTTGATTAATCTTTTTCTAGATAAATTTCTAGAAATTTTTTTCCCTATCAATTTTTTTATGACTGAATGCTGAATGCCAGTGCCAGGTTTTTTCAAAGTAAAATCATTTTTATTAATTTTTTGACCTTTAAACATATCTTTTTTAAATGCTAAGCTTTTTCCAAATAACTTAATCATCTTTTTTTGATGCTGGTTTGAAACATTTTTGTTAATTTTTGTATTTTTTAAAATATAAAAAATATCATTTGCTTCCTTTATAAATTTAACATTATTTATGTTTATTGAAGATGTTCCATCAATATTATTTTTATTTTCATTAAATTTAATATGAAACTCAATGATTGGAATGGACATAGATAATGCGTAAAGTATTGAGAATACCGATCCACTATGATCTGAATATCCAATTATACATTTATATTTTTTTTTTAAATCGTTAATTATATTAAAACCTAATTCACTATACTTTGAAGGATATTTTGAAACACAATGCATAATGCACAGGGGATTAGTTTTTATAAAATAATTATAAACACTTTTAATTTTAGAATTATCCATTAAGCCAGTGCTAATTAATATTGGATTTTTTTTTTTATAAAATTTTAAATATTCAAACATGTCAAAAGAATTAAGTTCTCCAGAACCAAGTTTCCAAGTTTTTAGACCAATTTTTGATAATAGTTTAATGGACTGAACTGAAAAAACAGATGATAAAAAAATAATTTTTTTTTTATCACAATATCTTTTAATATTTAGCCATTGTGATGGTGTAAATTCCATAGACTTCCAATATGAATATCTATTTTTATATTTTTTTATTTTTAATCTAAATTTTTCATCATAAGTTGACTCATGTTCTGCAATATGAGTTTGAAACTTTATTGCATCAATTCCAATCTTAGATAATTTATTAATATAATTATAAACATTTTTAATATTGCCACTATGAGATTGAGCAACTTCTGCAATCAAAAATGGTTTAGTATTATTTGTTATTAATCTTTTATTAATATAAAATTTGTATTTATTCATTTTTTTCTAATAATATTTTTTAGTTTAATCATTACATTTATGTAATTGCAGTTTCTTTAAGATAACTATGCTTTTTAATAATTTGTTCAAATGGTCCATTATCAATTATTTTTCCACCTTCCATAACATAAATTGAGTCACAATATTTTACTGTATTATTTCTATGAGAAATAATAATTAAGGTCTTATCTTTTTTATTCTCATAAATTTCTTTTAAAATCTTATTTTCGTTATATATATCCAGGGCGCTGGTTGCTTCATCAAAAATCATTATTTTTGGTTTATTATATAAAGCTCTGGCAATCCCAATTCTTTGTTTTTCACCACCAGATAGCTTAATTCCTCTGTCACCTATAAATGTATCCATTTTTTCAGGAAGAGAATTAATAAAATTTTTTAGCTGAGATTTTTCAATTACATCTAAAAGTAATTCTTCATCTATTTTTTCATTTTCAATTCCAAAGGTAATATTGTTTCTAATGGTATCATCTAATAAATATATTTCTTGTGGAACATATCCAAGCTGTTTTTGCCAAGAAATTTTATTTGAACCAATACTTTTTTCATCTATCAAGATTTGACCTGAATTTGGTTCTAATAGTCCTATAATAATATCAACTAATGTACTTTTTCCTGATCCTGATTTTCCAATTAAGCCAACACTTTTGCCTTTTGAGATATCAATATTAACATTATCTACAGTAATTTTTCTGTCAATTTCGTAGTTAAATGAAACATTTTTTAACTTTATATTGTTATTAAATATTTTTTTTTGATTAGAATTTTCTTTATAAATTTCTTCCAGTTCTTTTTTTTGAGTTAGCTTTGTTTCTTCTATTATATCTACAATATGATCAATTGAATATTTTCTAAGGCGTATCATCGCCAAAGATGAAGTGATAATATTCAATGCAGGAATAAATCTTATTGCAGAAATTGCTAATAAAGAAATCATCGGTAATATTGTATCTATTGGTCTACCAATCAATATTAATATAGTACAGATAGATGCAATTGCTAATAATGCTGAAACTTCTAAAAAAAGTCTTGGTGTTGCTGTTATTATTGAACTAAAAAAACTTATTTTTTCAATAACTCGATTTGATCTAAAAAATTTATCTAAAAAAAAACTTTCTCTATTTAAAATTTTAGTTTCTTTAATCCCACCTAAGCTTTGATTTATTATTTTTATTCTTTCTCCAGTTTTTTCCAATAACATTTTGCCTTTATTTTTTAAAATTTTTCTATAGGAAAAATAAAATATTAGAACAGGAACACCTAATAATGTTAACGAAACTAATGAAATGAATGGATCCGTAAAAACCAAGAGCAAAAAAACACCAAATAAAATTATTGACTCTCTTAACAAACCCATGAAATTTGAAATAACTAAAAAGGTATTTCCCATATCAGATTCTAGTGTTCTTAAATATATTGAAGAATTAATCTTTAAATGTTTTAAATATGAAGAATTTATAAAATATTTAAAGACTTTGTTTGTTAATGACTCTCTTAACTGTACAATAATTTTATTTTGAAAAAAAAGTAACAAAAAAAGAAACAGATTTTTAAAAATAAATATTAATCCTAAAATTATTGCCGCAAAAACAACTAATTTATTTTGGTCTATTTGATGGATAAAATCTATTGATATAAATTCTGGAATTTTTGAAATAAATAAGTCCATATCCATTATTGTCATAATAAATATTGGAATTGATCCTATGCCTACAATTTCAAACAACGTTGAAAAAATACTTCCAACAAAAATTAAATATAGTTTAAACATTTGTTTGTTGTTAAAAAGTATTTTAAATTTTTTATACATCATCTTAAATTATAGTTTGGAGTAAATTTTTTTGTCTAATTGTTAACCAAAAAGTTTTCATAAAAATATCTATTATTTACTTAGCGTATAAGTTAAAGGTTAAATAATGGCTAAATAATAGCATATTTTGTCTTATTGTTCATAAATTGAACACTATTCTATTTATAGTGATGAAAGTTATGGACAGAAAACAAAACTATTTGGATATTTTAAGATCATTAGAAAAAAAACCCAATCTTACCCAAAGAAAATTGGCTACAAAGTTGGGATTTAGCCTAGGGAAGTTAAGCTATTGTTTAAAAAGTTTACAGGAAAAAGGTCTTGTAAAAATGAAAAATTTTAGCAAAAGCAAAACTAAAATTAAATATATATACAAATTAACCCCTCATGGAATTGCCGAAAAAACAAAATTAACAATAAATTTTATGAACAAAAAAATGAAAGAATACGAAGAGCTTAAAAAAGAGTTAGAGAAAAAAAATGAATAGATACAATAAATATATTTTTTTAAATTCTATTTTATATTTTTTATATTGTGAAATTAAGCATTTTTTTAGATTTTTTAAATATTATTTTAATTTGTTTATTTATGTTAACTTTTTTAAATATCTTGTTCATAAAAAAAAAGACTTTAATATAATAAATAATATTATAGCGAAACAAGCTTTAAAAAAAAATTATAATTTTTGGAAAAAATTTGTAAAACAAAATGAGTCAAATAATGAAATTTTAGTTACATCTTTAGTAAGCTTAAAAGCGTATAGTATTTATAATTGTGTAATAGGATTAAATATTTCAAAAAATTATAATAAAAATATTGCAGGATTAATCAATGAGTATGATTTTAAAAATGAAATATTCATGAGAAGTTTTGGTATTGAAAAAATTTATTATATACCTGAAGGAAATTTTTTTTCTCGTTTTAAATTTTTTTTAAAAGCAATAAAATTGACAAAAAATATAAAAAAAATTGAAGATCTTTTAAATTTAAAACATGAAAATATTGATATAGGTAAAGTTACGTATGATCACTGGATTAGATTTACTGGAATTGGCTCTGCTGATTCAATAGATTCAAAAATTGTATATTTTTTATCTATAGCACTTTTAGTTCAAAATTTTTCTAAACAATTATTTAAATCAAATTCATTTAAACATGTAGTACAATCAGAAACTCAATTTATTCCATCTTCTATAGTATTTCAAAATTCTTTAATAAATAATTGCAATGTTTATTCCCGTATAGGTATCAGTAATAAAATGTCAGTTATGATTTATAATGACATAAAAGATAAATATACCCAAAGGTATTGCTTTTCAAAAAATCTTTTTGAATTAATTTATAATAATTATCGCAATAAAATATTTGATAAAACAAATGAAATTATAATAAAAAGATTTCTTGATATCCCAGAATATGCTGTTGATCATAATATTGAGGAAAATATGGATCATAAATTTGAAATTCAAGAAAATTTAAATAATAATTATTCAAAGAGTGATTTATGTGAAAAATTTAATTGGGATACAAACAAACCAATTGTTGTTATATTTTCAAATGATTTAACTGATGGAGTTTTTAAAGTTAACTGGAATCTTTTCAAAGATAATTTAACAGGCATACAGGAAACATTAAGTATAATTAAAGAAATAAAACATATAAATTGGTTAGTTAAACCACATCCAAACGATATTAAAAATAATGTTGTTACATCAACTGAAAAGGAAGTAGTGAAATTATCTAAATTATTTGAAAATATAAGATTGTTTCCAAAAAATTTTGGTAATAAACCACTTCCTGAAATTATTTCTTCAGCTGTAACAATGGGTGGTAGCGTTGGTTACGAATACCCTTCTCTAGGAATACCTGCAATTATTTGTACTGGCACTTTTTATTCTGGGCGAGGTTTTAATCATGAGGCACATACAATTGAAGAATACAAAAAAATGTTAAAAAATGCAGATAAATTAGGCCCTTTGAGCGAAGAGCAAATATCTAAGGCAAAAATATTTATATACATATATTCAGTTTTAACTAAGGTTTATAGTCCAATACTTCCAGCAAAAAAACCAGTAAAAAAAGATTATGAAGAATTAAGTTTCTGGAAGGATTTTGAAACTCTTATAGAAAATTATGAAATAGAAAAAGATGATTTTTACAATAACTTTAAAATTCAGTTAGAAAAATCAGATCGACATACAATAAATTATAACTTAATAAGATAAAAATTTTTATGAAAACAGAAACTAAATTTGGTTTACCAGAAGAAATTAAATATTGTGTTAAATGTAATGTAATTAATCAAAAACCCACATCCACTAACGAATATTTACACGACAAGTTTACAAAACAAATTCCAATTAAATTTGATGAAAACAATGTTTGTCATGCTTGCAATTCTGTAGAAAAAAAATTTGATGGAAACATAGATTGGAAAGAAAGAGAAAAAGAATTAATAGAAATTTGTGAAAAATATAAAAATTTTAAAGGACCGTATAATTGTATAGTGGGTGGAAGTGGTGGCAAGGATAGTGCTTTTCAATCACATATACTAAAATATAAGTATGGCATGAGACCATTGACAGTAACATGGTCTCCCCACATATATACAGACATTGGATGGAAAAATCATAGAAATTGGATTGATGTTGGTGGTTTTGATAATTATTTATTTACTCCAAATGGTAAAGTACATAAACATTTAACCAGAAGAGCTTTAATAAATATTCTTCATCCTTTTCAACCTTTTATATTAGGTCAAAAAAATTTCATACCTCAAATGGCATACAAGCTAAATATACCTTTAATATTTTATGGTGAACAACCTTCAGATTATGGAACCCAATTAGGCAAAGATGAAAGGCAATATTCATCCAATATTAAAGATTCGCATCCAGGTTTTTCTTTAAATCCTGTATCTTCAATTAAAACAGAAAATATTAAATTAGGTGGAGAATCCATATCTGAACATCTTGAAAATGGATATTCTTTAGAGGATTTTATGCCTTATCTGCCACTGGATGAAAACAAATTAAAAGAATCAAAAATTGAAATGAAATTTTTGGGCTATTATTTGAAATGGATTCCACAAGAAAATTTTTATTATGCAGTAGAAAATACCGGCTTTGAGGTTAATGAAAAAAGAACTGATGGAACTTATCAAAAATATGCAAGCATAGATGATAAAACTGACGGTTTTTTTTACTATACATCTTACATAAAATTTGGTTGTGGAAGAGCAATGCAAGATTCTGTCATGGAAGTTAGGAACGGTCATATAACAAAAGAAGAAGGTCTTGGATTAATAAAACAATTCGACGGTGAATTTCCAAAAACATATGAAAAAGAATTTTTAAACTATGTATCTATGACAAGAGAAGAATTTGATAACATTTGTGATCAATTTAGACCTGAACATTTATGGAGAAAAAAATCAAATAGATGGGAAATGAAAATAACACCATGGGAATATTTTGAAAAAAA
>CEUZ01252786.1_pt1 | contig 16335 bp, 28 predicted proteins | sample 361511 | NCBI WGS metagenome assembly CEUZ01 (sample SAMEA2622822, study PRJEB7988) | marine metagenome | biome: marine biome (ENVO:00000447); feature: surface water layer (ENVO:00002042); material: "saline water (ENVO:00002010), including plankton (ENVO:xxxxxxxx)" | depth 5 m
AAGTCTTTAATAATGTCATAATTATCTGTCATATTTCTTTCCTCTATATTATTTTGAATAAAGCTCAATGATTAAATTTTCATTTATATCTAAATCAAGTGAAGATCTTTCTGGAATAGTCTTGTAAACTCCAGAAAAAATGCTCTCATTAACTTCAACCCAATCGCATTCTTCTCTGTTTTTTGCAATTTCTAATGATTGCTTTACTCTGTTTTGTGACTGAGCTTTATTTGTCAAAGATATAGTGTCACCTGGGTTTAATTGAAAACTAGGTATATTAACTTTACTATCGTTAACAAGGATGGCTTTATGGTTAACTAATTGCCTGGCCTCTGCTCTAGTTGATGCAAATCCCATTCTGTAAACAACATTATCTAATCTGCTTTCTAACATTTGTAATAAATTATCACCTGTTACACCCTTTTTCCTAGCTGCGTGTTTGTAGTAAGTTTTGAACTGCTTTTCCATTACACCATAAATTCTTCTTACCTTTTGTTTTTCTCTTAACTGAACACCATAATCAGAAATTCTAGGACGTCTAGTTCTTCCATGTTGGCCTGGCACAGTTTCAGATTTACATTTTGATTCATGAGATCTAATTCCACTCTTAAGTAATAAATCCCTTCCTTCTCTTCGAGAAAGTTTACATTTTGGTCCTATATATCTAGCCACTTAAACTCTCCTTTTTTTTGGTGGTCTACATCCGTTATGAGGTATAGGAGTAACGTCAGTTATCTTAGTTATTTTAAATCCTTTCGAATTTAAACCTCTTATAGCAGACTCTCTTCCTGAACCAGGACCCCTAACTTGTATTTCTAAACTTTCTAAACCTACCATTTTTACCTTTTCTCCAACAGCTTCTGCAGCTTTTTGTGCAGCAAAAGGTGTACTTTTTCTTGAACCCCTAAAACCTTGAGCCCCTGCACTAGATTGTGCAATAGCGTTACCTTGTTTATCAGTAATGCTTATTAGCGTATTATTAAATGAAGCATGTATATGTGCTATTCCTTCACTTACTCTTTTTTTATTTGTCTTTTTTGTAGCCATACTTTTACCTTCTTATAGGACGTTTTGGTCCTTTTCGTGTTCTAGCGTTATTTTTTGTTTTTTGACCTCTTACAGGTAAGTGTCTTCTATGCCTAATACCTCTATTAGTACCTAAGTCTTGTAACCTTTTAATATTTGTTGCTACTTCTCTTCTGAGATCGCCTTCTACCAAGTAATTACTTACCTCCGTTCTTATTAATTCCATTTGATCTTCATTTAATTCAGAAATTTTAATTGATGGGTCTACTCCTATTTTTTCACATATATTTTTTGCCCTTGTTCTTCCGATGCCGTAAACATATGTCAAAGAAACTTCTGCATGTTTATTATCTGGGATGTTGATACCTGCTACACGAGCCATTCTTTTTCTCCTTTATCCTTGTCTTTGTTTATGTCTTGGTTCAGCAGAACAAATTACATAAAGTGTGCCCTTTCTTTTAACTATTTTGCAATTTCTGCAAATCTTTTTTACTGAAGCTCTAACTTTCATAATTTATCTTCCGCCTAAGGGGTTATTTCCGTAACCCTTTAAATTTGCTTTCTTTAACAATGATTCGTATTGATGAGACATTAAATGTGATTGAACTTGCGCCATAAAATCCATTACAACAACAACTGCAATTAACAATGAAGTTCCACCGAGATAAAAGGGGACATTTGCTGAAACAATTAAGAATTGAGGCATTAAACAGACCAGAATAAGATAGCCTGATCCCCATACAGTTAATCTTGTCATTACTCCATCAATATATTCAGCCGTATTCTCTCCAGGTCTTATTCCTGGCATATAAGCTCCCGATCTTCTTAGGTTCTCTGAAATTTCTTTTGGATCAAATTGTAAAGCGGTATAGAAGAAACAAAAGAAGGCTATAAGAGCAGAAAAAAGGATTACATATAGAGGTTGGCCTGGCCCTAAAGCTAGAGCAATCTCTTGAAGCCACTCAAATCCTTCTCCCTGGCCAAACCAAGTAGAAGCAGAAGCTGGAAATAAAAGTAAACTACTGGCAAAAATAGCAGGAATTACTCCAGCTTGATTAATCTTCATGGGAAGATATGAAGCTTGACCTTGAACCATCTTTCTTCCTTGTTGCCTTTTAGCATAATTAACGGTTATCCTTCTTTGCCCTCTTTCTATCCAAACTATGAAAGCTATTGCAGCAACCGCTACTAAGGCTATTGAAAGAAGCATAATTAAATTGATATCGCCTTGTCGTGCACCCTCGAAAGCTTGACCTACTGCTCTAGGAAGTCCAGCCACAATACTAGAAAAGATTATTATTGAAATACCATTCCCTATACCTTTTTCAGTTACCAACTCTCCTAACCACATAAGAAATACAGTTCCAGTGACTAACGAAGTTACTGCTACAATTTGAAACATGAGACCTGGGTTAAGAGCTAAGCCTTGATTTTGCAGTCCAAGAGCAAGTCCGCTTGCTTGGATTAATGCTAAAAGTACTGTTCCATAACGAACATAAGAAGTTCTTAATCTTCTTCCTTCCTCTCCTTCTTCTCTAAATCTCTTCTTTAAAGAAGGAGTTGTGCCTTCAACAAGGCTCATTATGATTGAGGCAGTTATATATGGCATTATGTTTAAAGCCATAATGCTCATCCTTTCTAAAGCTCCTCCAGAAAACATATTAAATAAATCAAGCAATGTTCCTTGATTCTGTTGAAATATATTAGCTAACTTATCAGGATCTATACCTGGTATAGGTATGTGAGTACCTATTCTGTATATGATCACAGCCATGAGAACAAACCTAAGTCTCTTCCATAATTCTGATAGACCTTTATTTTGGCCTAAAACTGACGGGTTTACTGCCATAATTATTCCTCTACTGAACCTCCAGCTTCTTCAATTACTTTCTTTACTGCAAGGGAAGTCCTAATACCTTTAAGATTCATCTTTGAACATTTATCAGTATCAAGAAAAATTTTAACCTTCCTAGTTGAATTTTTTATTAAATCAGCACTCACTAAAGACTCTATGTTCACTTCAGTAATTCCAGATCGAACTAATGTACTTAATCTGAGTTGTTCTGATCGGATATTGGTTCTAGAGCTAAATCCATATTTAGGAACTCTCTTTTGAAGAGGCATTTGTCCGCCTTCAAAACCTACTCTAACTCTACCTCCAGATCTAGATTTAAGTCCTTTATGTCCCTTACCACTAGTTTTACCAGAACCGCTTCCAGCACCTCGACCAATTCTTTTACTAGCTTTAATTCTTTTAGGATTTGGTTTTAATGTATTTAATTTCATTTTTAGCTATTCAGTTAATTAACTTCTAGTAAATGTATGGCTCTATTTATCATGCCTCTATTTTCAGGAGTGTCTTTTACAGACACTTCTTGGCCTAGTTTAGAGAGTCCTAAGCCTCTAACACTCTTTCTTTGGTAATCTTTCGAACCGATCAAACTCTTTTTTAATTTTATTGTTAGAAATTTTTCTGACATTTCTTACCCTCTACCAAGTCTTTTTGCTACTCTTGCAGGAGACTCCATATCTCTTAATGCTTTTAAAGTAGCCCTTACTACATTAACAGGAGTAGTTGAACCATAACATTTAGCCAACACATCTTTAACTCCAGCTAGCTCTAGCACAGCTCTCATTGCACCTCCGGCTATAATTCCTGTTCCTGGTGCAGCTGGCTTCATAAATATTACCGAAGCTCCGTATTTAGTCTTAATTGGATATTGAATGGTGTTACCTTTTAACTCTATGTCAAACATATTTCTTCTTGCATGATCTAAAGCCTTTTGTATCGCAATCGGGACTTCTCTTGCTTTTCCTCTACCAAAACCAATCCTACCATTTCCATCACCAACTACAGTCACAGCAGTAAAGCCAAAAATCCTTCCACCTTTCACAACTTTAGCTACCCTGTTAACTTGGACTAGTTTTTCTTCTAAAACTTCTGAACCTAAATTATCTGTTGTTATATTCATATTCATAATTTATTTAAAATGAAAGACCAGCTTCTCTAGCTGCTTCTGCAAGGGCCTTAACGCGACCATGATATTTATAACCAGATCTATCAAAAGAAACTTTGTCTATGCCCTTATCGAGTGCCCTTTCTGCAATGATTTTCCCTATTCGAGATGCTGCTTCTGTATTTCCATTATTATCAGATTTTAAACCTGTTTCAGAAGTAGAAGCAGAAACTATAACTTCAGATCCTGTGTTAGTCATAATTTGAGCATAAATATGAGAATTGGATCTGAAAATTGTTAACCTGTTATTTTCGGTTAATGCTATTTTAGACCTAGTCTTAAGAGCTCTTTTCTTTCTTTTATCGTTTTTTATACCCATGGTTATGCTTTTTTAGATTCTTTTCGATTAATTCTTTCATTTGCATACTTGACCCCCTTTCCTTTATAAGGCTCAGGCGGCCTGTAGTCTCTTATTTCTGCTGCTACTTGACCAACTAACTGTTTGTCCATTGATTTTAATATTATTTCCGTGTTACTCGGTAAATCGGCAGTAACGCCTTCTGGTAAATCATGTTTTATAGGATGAGAAAAGCCTAAATTTAGATTTATAGAATTACCTTCTAAACTAGCCCTATAACCTACTCCATTAATCTCTAGTTTTTTCTCAAAACCAACCTCAACGCCTTCAATTAAATTTGCAGCCAGGGCTCTCATAGTTCCAGTTATAGCTAAAGATTCTTTAGTTTCTTTATTGGGACTAAAACTAATTGAATTACCTTCTTGCTTAATATCAACATCTTCATGAATATCCAAAGACATTTCGCCTAGCTTCCCTGAAAACACTAAGTTCTTGTCTTTATTTTTTAGAGAAATACCTTCTGGTATTTCAACTGGTTTTAGTGATGTTCTTGCCATAATTTATCTCTTAAAATACAGAACAAATTAATTCGCCACCAAGACCTGCTTCCTTGGCTTCTTTATCCGTCATTAATCCTTTATTCGTTGATATGACTGCTATACCTAGTCCACCATTGATTTCAGATATTTCTTTACTACTAGTGTATTGCCTCAAACCCGGTTTACTTATTCTCTTTAGCTGTTTTATTACTGGAGCTCCTTCAAAATATTTTAATTTAATCTCTATTTCTGGCTTAGGACTATCAGAAATAGTAAATGAATCAACATAACCTTTATCCCTCAAAAGAGAAACAAGATTAATTTTTTTATTAGAGCTAGGCGCTACTACACTAGCTTTTCCACGAGACTGTGCATTAATGATTCTAGAAAATAAATCTGCTATAGGGTCTTGCATACTCATAAATAATCCTTACCAGCTTGATTTAACTAAACCAGGTATGTCTCCTTTCATAGCTAATTCTCTTAATTTATTTCTACCCAAACCAAATTTCCTATACACAGCATGAGGCCTTCCAGTAATTGCACATCTTCTTTGTATTCGTATGGGGTTTGCATCCCTAGGAAGTTTTTGAAGTTTTATCTGAGCCAATTCTCTTTCTTCGTCAGAAGAATTTGGGCTTCTCACGATTTCTTTTAGCTCTGCTCTCTTTTTTGCAAAACGAAGAACGGTTTTTCTTCTTCTTTCCTCTCTCGCTTTCATTGACGCTTTTGCCATATATATTTCCTTAATTTTTAAATGGGAATTTCATCGCTCTTAATAATGCTTCTCCAGACTTGTCATCTTCAGCCGAAGTTGAAATGCTTATATCAAGACCTCTTATTTTGTCTACTTTGTCATAATCAATTTCCGGAAAAATAATATGCTCTTTTATTCCAATAGAATAATTCCCTCTTCCATCAAAAGATTTTTTTTCTAAGCCTCTGAAGTCACGCTCTCTAGGAATTGCTATGCCTAGCAGCCTTTGCAGAAATTCATACATTCTGTCACCCCTTAAGGTTACTTTACATCCTATAGGCATGCCATCTCTTATCTTAAAGTTAGCTACAGACTTTCTTGCTTTTGTTATTAACGGTTTTTGACCAGCTATGAGCGTCAAATCTTCTACTGCTCTATCGAGTAATTTCTTATCATTCATAGCTTCTCCAACTCCCATATTCAGAGTTACTTTAGTTACCTTAGGTACTGCCATTATTGAATCTAAGTTTAAGGATTCTTTTAATTCAGGAACAACTGAATTTTTATAGTGTTCTTTTAAAGGCAACATTATTTTATCTCCTTACCAGAAGATCTAAATACTCTAATTTTAGTCCCGTCTTCTAATGCCTTAATACTTACCTTGTCAGCTTTCTTGGTAGAGGAGTTATATATAGAAATATTAGACATATCAATTGACGCTTCCTTTTCTACAATTCCTCCTGCTACTCCAGCATTAGGATTTGGTTTTGTGTGTCTCTTTACAATCTGCACACCCGAAACATAACACCTACCATTGGAAAGAATTTTAGTAATTGAACCTTGTTTTCCTTTATCTTTCCCAGCAGTAACTATTACTTGGTCGCCTGTTCTTATCTTATTCATAACTTAAAGTACCTCCGGAGCTAAAGATACTATTCGCATAAAATCTTCATTTCTTAGCTCTCTAGAAACTGGACCAAAAACTCTAGTGCCTATTGGCTGCTTCTGAGCATTTATCAGCACAGCTGCATTATCATCAAATCTAATTGCAGAACCATCAGGTCTTCTTAATTTATTCTTTGTTCTTACTATAACAGCATCCAGAACTTCACCTTTTTTTACTCTTCCTGTTGGTATAGCTTCTTTTACACTTACTTTAATAACGTCACCAACCCTAGCAAACTTTTTCCTTGAACCGCCAAGAACTCTAATGCACATCAGCTTCCTCGCACCACTATTATCAGCGACTTCTAGATAACTTTGTTCTTGTATCATCTTTCTTATCTATTTTATTTCTTGTACCTTTTTTTCAACTTTTAACAATTTCCAAGATTTTGTCTTAGATAAAGGTCTACATTCTTGAATAGTCACCAAATCTCCTTCATTGCATTCATTATCTTGGTCATGTACTTGAAGCTTAGAAGACCGTCTAAGAATTTTCTTATATAAAGGATGTTTAACCTTTCTTTCAACCTTGACGGTAATACTTTTATCTCGTTTAGAGCTTGTAACCAAACCAGTCTCAGTTTTTGTATAAATTTTAGTCATCTTTTAATTCTTCTTTAGTTTCATTATTTAGAGTTTTTAATTGTGCAATTGATTTTCTTATTTCTCTTATCTTATGTGTCTCTTTTAACTGTCCAGATGAATGTTGAATTCTTAAGTCCATTAGGTCCTTTCTTAACTTTTCTTCTTCATCTGTAACGTTAGTAGATTTATTTCTTAACCTTCCCAATAAACTATCTTTAGCCATTAGAGTCTCCTTATAAAAGTAGTTGCTATCGGCATCTTCGCAGAAGCTAACGCAAAAGCTTCTTTAGCTAGCTCCTCATCTACTCCTTCCATTTCGTATAAAACTTTTCCTGGTTTTATAGGGCACACCCAGTATTCAACATTACCCTTTCCTTTTCCTTGCCTTACCTCTAAAGGCTTCTTGGTGATGGGCTTATCTGGAAAAACTCTTATCCAAATCTTAGCTCCTCTTTTTACATGTCTAGTCATTGCTCTTCTAGCGGCTTCAATTTGTCTAGAAGTTAATTGACCTCTTTCTGTAGCTTTAAGACCATAGGTTCCAAAACTTAGGTTAGCTCCTCTTTGGGCATTACCTGTATTTCTGCCTTTTTGTTGTTTTCTATACTTTGTTCTTTTAGGTTGAAACATTTCTTACACCTATTCAGGATCCTTATTTGGTTTATCTAACACCTCACCTCTAAATACCCAGGCTTTAACACCTATCACTCCGTAAGTAGTGTTCGCTTCTGCTAATCCGTAATCCACATCAGCTCTAAGAGTATGTAAAGGAACTCTTCCTTCCTTTTGTATCTCCGCTCTCGCGATTTCCGCACCCCCTAATCTGCCTGCAACTCGAATTTTTACTCCTTCTGCACCTTGTCTCATAGCATTTTGGACAGCCCTTTTCATTGCTCTTCTGAACATGACTCTTCTTTCTAATTGTTGAGCTACACTTTCAGCTAGCAACTTGGCATCTAAATCAGGTTTCCTTATCTCTTGAATACTTAATGTAACAGGAATGCCCATTCTTTGAGTTATATCCTCCCTCATTTTATCTATATCTTCTCCCTTCTTTCCTATAACAACTCCAGGCCTAGCCGTGTGGATTAATACCCTTGCATTATCTGCAGTTCGTTCAATATCAATCCTACTTACAGAGGCATGTGCAAGTTTCTTTTCTAAGTGCTCTCTTACCTCTATATCTTTTAATAGATTTTCAGTGTATTGAGATTTCTCCGCATACCAGTTAGAAGTATGTTGGCTAGTAATACCTAATCTAAAACCTATTGGATGTACTTTCTGTCCCATTATTTACCTTTTTCTTCTAGAGTTAACGAAATATTGCAGCTTCTTTTAAAATATCTGTCTGCTCGACCTCTGGCTCTTGCCCTGATGCGTTTCATAGTGAAGCTCTCATCAACTGCAATTGATGAAACAAACAAAGAATCAACATCTAATCCTTGGTTGTGTTCAGCATTAGCAATCGCAGATTCTAAAATCTTTTTAATAATATGAGCAGACTTTTGAGGTGCAAAAGTTAGGATTCCTATAGCTTCTTCCACCATCTTTCCTCTGATTTGATTCGCAACAAGTCTAGCCTTCTGGCTAGAAACTCTCGCACTTCTCAATTTTGCTACAGACTGACTCATATTATTAACTTCTATCTCCAGAATGCATCCTAAAAGTGCGAGTTAAGACAAATTCTCCTAATTTATGACCTACCATGTCTTCTTGTATAAAAATAGGTACATGCTGCCTTCCATTGTGTACAGCAATATTAAGACCAACCATATCAGGAGTTATCATCGATCTTCTAGACCAAGTTTTGATTGGCTTCTTATCATTAGTTGCTACAGCCTTTTCAACTTTCTTTAGCAAGTGAAAATCAACAAATGGTCCTTTTTTTAATGATCTGGGCATAATTCGATTAATTCCTTCGTCTAACAATCATACGATCGCTGCTTTTAGTCTTTTTACGTGTTTTGTAACCTTTAGTCGGTACACCCCATGGTGTCACTGGATGTCTTCCACCTGAGGTCTTGCCTTCACCACCGCCGTGAGGATGATCTACTGGATTCATGGCAACTCCCCTTACACTAGGTCTTATTCCCATCCATCTCTTGGCCCCAGCTTTTCCTATTGACCTAAGAGAGTGTTCAGGATTAGAAACACTTCCTATAGTGGCTCTACAATCAGATAATACTCTCCTTACTTCACCACTTCTTAATCTTAAAGTTACATATCTTCCTTCAATTGCCAAAATTTGAGCTGAGGTTCCTGCACTTCTAGATATTTGAGCACCTTTACCTGGGAATAACTCTATGCAATGTACTACCGTACCTAAAGGTATGTGCTTTAAACTTAAAGCGTTACCAATTTTAATTGGTGACCCTTCTCCAGAGATTATTTCATCCCCTACTGATAAGCCTTCTGGGGAGATTATGTATTTTCTCTCACCATCTGCATATAAAACTAGAGCTATATTTGCTGACCTATTAGGATCATATTCTATAGTCTCCACTTTAGCAGATATTCCATCTTTAATTCTCTTAAAATCGATAAGCCTGTAGTGTTTCTTATGGCCGCCACCTCTATGCCTAGAAGTTATTCTGCCTTGATTATTTCTGCCTGATTTTTGCTTCTTTGGTTGAAGAAGAGCTCCGTGAGGATCTCCTTTGTGAAGATCATCTCTAGACACCCATGACCTAAATCTACGTCCTGGAGATGTTGGTTTAGATTTTTTTATCTGAGTAGCCATTATTCTGTACCTACTTCTATGGACTGTCCTTCTGCCAAGCGAACATAAGCCTTCTTCCAGTCAGGTCTTTTCTTGATTCTATATCTTGAACGCTTATTCTTTCCTTTCACTCTTATTACATTTACATCCTCAACATCTACAGAAAAATAACCTTCTACTGCTTTCTTAATCTGTAATTTACTAGCATTGATATCGACTTTAAATGCATACTGATTGGAATCTCCCATTAATGAAGAAACTTTTTCCGTTAAGTATGGAGATTTTATGACTGTGTAAAGTTCTGACTTCATGATGCAAGGACCTCAGTTAATGAATTAATTGTTTCTGAAGTTACAACCACTTTTTCTGCATTAATAAGAAGTGATGGGTTAACAGAATGAATAGTTAAAACACTACACTCTTTAAGGTTTTTCGAGGCCTTTTGAAGTTGTTCGTTATCCTTATTTAGAACTACCAAAGCTTTAGTAACGCCTATATCTGAGAAGATTCTTTTAACTTGCGAAGATTTTACTGGCTCATCAATATTTATTTCATTAAGAGCGATTATTTTATTTTCTTCTGCTAACTTAGACCAAATAGAACGCATTGCTGATCTATACATTTTTTTGTTTATTTTTTTTGGATTCTTTCTTTTAAATTTTGTTGCAAACGTTACACCTCCACCTCTCCAAATAGGAGAACGAATTGTTCCAGCTCTTGCTCTGCCTGTTCCTTTCTGCTTCCAAGGCTTCTTTCCTCCACCTCTTACTGCCGATCTATTTTTTTGGCCTTTTGTATTTTGATGCCCGTTAGCTGTATAGGTTGCAACAAGCTGATGGACTAAATCAGCATTAAACTCTTGTCCAAATACTGATTCAGGCAGAGAGACATTCGTATCACCTGAACCATTCTGATTTAAGACTTTTATATCCATTATCCTTTAACAGCTGGTTTTAATATTACGTTTGAGCCTGTAGGGCCTGGAATAGATCCTTTTATGAGCATTAAATTATTATCTGTATCTATTGAAGCTATTTTAAGATTCTGGACAGTCTTTGTTTCATCCCCCATATGTCCTGACATTTTTTTACCTTTCCATACTTTTCCGGGTGTTTGACATTGCCCAATTGAACCTGGAGCTCTATGAGAAATAGAATTTCCGTGTGAAGCATCTTGCATCTTAAAATTCCATCTTTTAACCGTACCTGCAAAACCTTTACCCTTAGATTTTCCTTGAACATCTATTGTTTGACCTTCTTCAAATTGATCTAAAAATAATTGACTTCCTACTTCTAAATTATTCAATTCATCCTGATTTACTTTAAACTCCCATAAACCTTCTCCTGGATTTAATCCTTTTTTCTTAAAATGACCATATATAGGTTTTTTTACATGTTTTTCTTTTTTTTCACCAGTTGTTACTTGGATAGAAGAATAGCCGTCTACTTCTAAGGATTTAATATGAGTAACAATATTAGGGCTAACACTTACAACACTAACAGCAAATCCGTTACCTTCGGGAGTAAACATTCTCGTCATTCCTTGTTTTTTACCTACTAAACCAATAGTCATGACTTTTTACTCTCATCTAGGCTAATTTGTACAACCACACCTGCTGATAATTCAAGTTTAGTAAGTGCATCTAAGGTCTTCTCTGAAGGTTCTAAAATATCTAAAGTTCTTTTATGGGTTCTGATTTCGTATTGATCTCTTGCGTCTTTATCTTTGTGTGGAGAAATAAGGATAGTTGTTTTGTGTTTTTTAACTGGCATAGGAATAGGCCCTTTAACCTTAGCACCAGTACGTTTAACCGTTTCCACTATTTCTTTAGCAGAACGGTCTATGAGCTTATGATCAAAAGCTTTTAGCCTAATTCTAATGCTTTGATTTTGCATATATCTCCTAATTATTCCTTCAAATAAATAGCGTAAAAAAACCATCCCACATAGTAGGTTGGTTTGATAATAAAAAACGCCTTATACCTAAAAAAATGTAGATTAAGGCCCCTAAAACAAAACGAGCCGCAATTCTAATTTTGTGACCTTCATGTGTCAACAAAAAAGTGTAAAAAAACCTTTAATAATAAGGGGTTCTAAAGTATTTTTTAGAGCTGTTATTATTCGTTTTTGTTAACTATTGCTTCAGCAACATTAGAAGGTACTTCGGAGTACTTTAATGGTTCCATTGTAAATGTAGCCCTTCCTTGAGAAGAAGATCTCAAATCAGTTGCATATCCAAACATTTCTGCTAAAGGAACTTCGCCGGATACTATCTTTCCTGAAGGTCCATCTTCCATGCCATGAATTATTCCTCTACGTCTATTCAAATCCCCTACTATATCTCCCATATATTCTTCTGGAGTTACTACTTCTAAACTCATCACAGGCTCTAAAATTACTGGATCTGCTTTCTGAGCTCCTTCTTTGAGTGCAGTGGAGCCTGCAACCTTAAACGCGACTTCACTAGAGTCAACATCGTGGAAAGAGCCGTCATATAATGAAACTTTAACATTAACAAGAGGATAGCCAGCAATTACTCCTGCTTCCATTTGCTCTCTACAACCTTTATCAACTGCAGGTATAAATTCCCTAGGAATAGCACCTCCTACTATTTCATTAACAAACTCATAAGTTTCATCACTATCTTCGTCATTAACTAGAGGTTCAATTCTTATATAAACATGACCATATTGACCTCTTCCACCTGATTGCCTAACAAACTTAGATTCTTGTTCTACTAGTTTTTTTATGGTTTCTCTATAAGCTACTTGAGGTTTTCCCATATTAGCTTCAACATTAAATTCTCTTCTCATTCTATCCACTAAAACATCAAGGTGAAGCTCCCCCATGCCAGAAATAATAGTTTGTCCAGATTCTTCATCAGTTCTTAGTTTAAAAGAAGGATCTTCTTGGGCTAACCTTCCTAAGGCTATTCCCATTTTTTCTTGATCCTCTTTGGTCTTTGGTTCTACAGCAACAGAAATAACTGGTTCGGGAAAGTTCATTTCTTCTAAAGTAATTTTATTTTGTTCGTCGCATAAGGTTTCGCCCGTGATTGCATCTTTTAAACCTATTACTGCACAAATGTCTCCTGCCCTTGCTTCCGAAATCTCTTCTCTTTTATTTGAATGCATCTGGAGCATTCTCCCTACCCTTTCTTTTTTTCCTTTAATAGGCAAAAAAACTGAATCGCCCGTATTTAAAGTTCCTGAATAAACTCTTACGAAGGTTAAAGATCCAACAAAAGGGTCTGTAGCAATCTTAAAAGCAATTCCCGCAAAAGGAGCGTCATCATCCGACTCTCTTGATCCTTCTTCTTCATTTTCCAGAACACCAGTTACAGCCTTTACCTCATTTGGTGCTGGCAGGAAATCTATAACTGCATCAAGCATTGTTTGAACGCCTTTATTTTTAAAAGCAGACCCACAGAGACAGGGAACTATTTCATTGTTTAGAGTTCTTTCTCTTAATCCTTTTATTATGTCTTCTTCAGATAAATCTCCTTCCTCTAGGTATTTATCCATAATCTCCTCATTAGATTCAGCAGCAGACTCAACCATTTTTTCTCGCCATTCAGAAGTAATGTCTATCATATCTTCAGGGATATCTTTTAATTCAAAAGTAGTACCCATATCATCACCATCCCAATATATGGCTTTCATCTTGATTAGATCAACAACTCCTTTAAAATCATCTTCTGCACCAATAGCTAATTGAATAGGAACAGGGTTTGCACCTAACCTGGTCTTCATTTGATCAACTACTCTAAGAAAATCTGCACCTGCTCTATCCATTTTATTTATGAAAGCTATTCTAGGTACTTCATATCGATTCGCCTGTCTCCATACAGTTTCTGATTGTGGTTCCACCCCTGAACTTCCACAAAATACAACGACTGCTCCATCTAAGACCCTTAAAGATCTCTCGACTTCAATTGTAAAATCAACGTGACCAGGCGTATCAATTATATTGAATCTATGTTGCTTGTATTGTTTTGCGGTTCCTTCCCAAAAACAAGTAGTGGCAGCAGATGTAATAGTAATTCCTCTTTCCTGCTCTTGTTCCATCCAATCCATAACAGCTGCTCCATCATGGACTTCACCAATCTTATGAGAAATTCCTGTATAAAAAAGAACTCTTTCAGTTGTTGTTGTTTTACCAGCATCAACATGTGCACAAATTCCAATATTTCTATACAGTTCTAACGGTGTAGTTCTGGCCATAATCTATTTTATGTAATAAATAGTTAAAATCTGAAATGAGAGAATGCTCTATTTGCTTCTGCCATTCGGTGTGTGTCTTCTTTCTTCTTTACCGCTTCGCCTCTTCCTTCACATGCTTCTAAAAGTTCGTTAGCAAGCCTAAGTGTCATATTCTTTTCGGATCTAGATTGAGCATAAGTTGCAATCCATCTCATAGCCAGAGCACTTCTTCTTGCTGGCCTAACTTCCATTGGGATCTGATAAGTGGCACCTCCAACTCTTCTAGCTTTAACTTCCACCATAGGACCAACCTCTTCTAAAGCTTTCTCAAAAACTTCAATTGGCTCTTTATCAGACTTCTTTGAAATCTCATCAAATGCTCCATAAATTATCTTCTCGGCAACTGACTTTTTACCGTTTTTCATAATTTGATTCATGAATTTTGCTACTTTTAAATTACCAAATTTAGGATCAGGTAATATTTTTCTCTTTGGTGCTGCTTTTCTTCTGGCCATCGTTATTTTGGTTTCTTAGCGCCATATTTAGAACGCCTCTGTTTCCTGTCATCTACCCCTGATGTATCTAAAGTACCTCTAACGGTGTGGTATCTAACACCAGGTAAATCTTTAACTCTTCCACCTCTTATCAGTACTACAGAGTGTTCTTGTAAATTATGGCCCTCGCCTCCGATATAAGAAATAACTTCGAAACCAGATGTAAGTCTTACCTTGCACACTTTTCTTAAAGCAGAATTAGGCTTTTTTGGTGTAGTTGTATAAACTCTTGTGCAGACTCCTCTCCTTTGAGGTGACCCTTTTAAGGCAGGTACGTCGGTCTTCATTACCTTCCTTTTTCTAGGCTTTCTGACTAATTGATTTACTGTTGCCATTGTTTAATTGTTATAAAAGTGCGGAATTGTAAAGAGACCTTCGCACAAGGTCAACGAATTACTCTTCTTCATTTAGTGCTTCACTTAAAGCTTTCTCAAGATCAATTTCAAAATCTTCTTCAATATTTTCCATTTCTGTTTTTAATTTAGCTAGGCCTGAACCGGCAGGAATTAACCTACCAACCACAACATTCTCTTTTAGTCCTCTTAAATGGTCGACTCTTCCAGTTGTAGCTGCTTCAGTAAGAACTCTAGTGGTCTCTTGAAAAGATGCCGCTGAAATAAATGATTCTGTAGCCAGAGAAGCTTTTGTTATACCTAGTAAAATCCTATCAAACTTAATTTCAGTTTTTTTATCCTCTCTTAATAGCAAATTTGCTTCTTTGACTCTTGAGAATTCGGTTTGTTCTCCAATAATAAACTCTGAATCTCCTGGATCCGTTATTATTACCTTCCTGAGCATTTGGTTTAAAATAACCTCAATATGCTTGTCATTTATACTAACACCTTGCAGTCTATATACTTCTTGGATGCCGTTGACAATGTAATCAGTTAACTCCTCAAGCCCTCTTAGAGCTAATATGTCATGTGGACTCATAGGACCATCTGAAACTACGTCACCCTTTTCGACTCTTTCCCCTTCGAAAACATTGATATGCCTTGTTCTTAGAATTAATGTAGCATGTTCATTGCCCTCTTCGTCAGTAATAATCAGCCTTTCTTTGCCTTTAGTAGGTTTGCCCCATGAAACAATACCGGATGCTTGTGCAAGAATAGCAGGTTCTTTTGGTTTTCTAGCTTCAAATAAATCTGCAACCCTTGGTAAACCACCAGTTATATCTTTTGTTTTTGCTGACTCTTGAGAAATTCTTGCTATTACTTCACCTACTCCTACTTCTTGACCATCATTTAATTGGATAAAGGCATTTCCTGGCAATGAATAAATTGCTGGAGCTTCTGAATCAGGTAAATTCTTATCCTTGCCTCTACCGTCCACTATGTGTATAGCAGGTCTCTTTTCTTGTGCATCTCCTTTAGGTCTTTCTATAGCATCAATTATTTCTATATTGCTTAAGCCAGTTAAATCATCTTGTTTGACTCTAGCAGTTATGCCATCTTCAATATCAATAAATTTAGCTTTACCGGCGACTTCAGCTATAACAGGCCTTGTTAGAGGATCCCATTGTGCAAGAATGTCTCCCGGATTAACTTTACTCCCGGTAGCAAAATTTAGTACAGTTCCATAAGGAACTTTGTGGCTCTCGACTATCCTTCCAGTTTCATCAGTAACAGTAATATCAGAGGATTGAGATAAAGAGATGAAAGTACCATCCTTCTTTTTGACTGTCCTGGTATCGTAAACAACCTTTCCTGAAAAATTAGTTTCAATATTGTCCTCGGCAGAAGTTCCTGAAGCTG
>CEUZ01130680.1_pt1 | contig 16313 bp, 14 predicted proteins | sample 361511 | NCBI WGS metagenome assembly CEUZ01 (sample SAMEA2622822, study PRJEB7988) | marine metagenome | biome: marine biome (ENVO:00000447); feature: surface water layer (ENVO:00002042); material: "saline water (ENVO:00002010), including plankton (ENVO:xxxxxxxx)" | depth 5 m
ATTTTCCACTGCTTCTATTGCATGAAACAGACTGCCCCCTGTTGTACAAGTGTCATCAACCACGGCAACCCTTTGGCCTCGAAAAAAATGTCCCTCGATATTTCTTCCACCACCATGAGTTTTCTTTTCTTTTCTAACAATAAGTGCAGGAACAGGCCTTCCTTCGATATAGCTCATAGTGCTGACGGAAGATACAATTGGGTCCGCCCCTAAAGTGGGCCCTGCCAGAGCATCTACTTTGGATTCATATAAAATGGGCAGCAAGCATTTAGCTGTGAGGAATGACCCTTCAGGATCTAGTGTTAGAAGACGGCCGTCAAAATAGTAGTTACTTTTGGCACCGGATGAAAGCGTGAAATCACCAAACAATAATGCCTTTCTTTCCTTAGCAACTTCCAATAATCTTTCTATATCACTCATTTCAAAAATGGCACCTATCCTATAAATATTCAAGTCAATGAATGATATAGCTTTTTTTTCTGAATGTATTCATGAACTGACTCAGGGACCATAGTTCTTATGTCAGCACCTTTTTGTATAAGATTTCTAATCTCACTTGATGAAATTAAAGATGAGTTGGATTCAATAGTTCTTATCGAGTATTTTTCTTGTCGTATCAGATAGGCCTCTGAACTATCGATTTTGATCCCTGGCCTGGTCAGTCCGACCACTTCACATTCGGAATGAAGTGTATTGGGATCAGTCCAATTATCCATTTCAATAATTGAGTCTGTACCAAGAAGGACAATCACTGTATGACCATCTTTTTTGAAATGCCTAACAGAATCCAAGGTATAAGAAGGACCCGACCGAAGAATTTCAATATCTGAAACATCCAAGAAAGGAAATTCTTTAACTGCCAAAGATACCATCTTATATCTATCTAATTTGGATGCAGTTAAATTAGCCCGTTTTAAATATGGGTCGCCTGCGGGAACCATTATCACTTTATCTAATTCAAGCGTCTGCTGTGCTGAGTTAGCAGCTTGAATATGCCCATTATGTATGGGATCGAAAGTCCCACCAAAAAGCCCAAGCAACACCGCGAACTCCTAATTGTAATACATGTTTTTTCCCATACATCGTCTTTTCCATAGAAGGATACAGGATATGAAATTAAATTCCTGATACCCTAACCAAAACTTGTAGGTTAAGAGATTTTGCTTGATGAAGTATGACTATATAGTTATTGGTGCTGGTTCCGCTGGCGCAATTTTAGCGACGCGGCTCTCAGAAAATCCTGACAATTCTGTACTCCTTCTTGAAGGAGGCCCTGATTATCCAAACTTTGAAACTTTACCAGACGATGTTAAATACGGGTATGCAACAGGAACAGATTTGGCCGTTGGTGACGAACATGACTGGGGTTATACAGCTAGTGTAAATAGTGCAGATGAAATTGCAGATCGCATGATACGGCTTCCTAGAGGAAAACTGACTGGTGGGACAAGTGCAATAAACGGACAAATATTTCTTCGCGGCCTGACTTACGATTTTAGTAATTGGACGGCACATGGTCTTAATAACTGGAATTATCAAGAGGTATTACCTTATTTCAGGAAACTGGAAACTGACTTAGATTTCGGAGGCGACTTCCATGGAAAAGAAGGACCAATAGTTGCTCGTAGATTTCCTAAAGATACTTGGACGGAACCACAAAGAGGTTTTCACCAAGCCTGTCTAGACAGAAATTATAGAGAAACAGAGGATTTTAATCTGCCAGAGGCAACCGGAGTAGGAGCCTTTCCTTGCAACAATCCGAACGGAATCAGAGTAAGTACCTCCCTAGGGTACCTTTCAGAATCAAGACATCGCATGAATTTCACCTTACGTCCAAATTGCACTGTCAAGCGATTAATTATGACTAAGAACAAAATCACGGGCGTTGAAGTTGAAAGTGGTGGAGATCTTTTCCAAGTTGAAGCGGAAACGGTAATTCTATCCGCAGGCAGTTTGGCAAACCCAAAAATATTGATGTTATCAGGAATAGGTCCAGCTGAAGAATTAGAATCGTGTGGAATAAGACCTTTGGTAAACCTCCAAGGGGTCGGAAAAAACCTTCAGGATCATCCTCAAAACTTTGTACATGCCAAAGTGAAAAACTTAGAATCCTTAGACACGACTTCACCACGGCTACAAGTTGCCTTGAGATACTCATCTCGAGAATCAAAGTTAAAGGACGACATGATGATGTGGATGGGATCGTATGCAATAAATGGTGACTACAGAGATATTTTATCATCTGGCACTTCTGACAATAAACTTCAGGTTGAGGTAACCGGCATACAAATTACGATTTCTCTTTACCTAGCCACCAGTAGAGGATCGGTAACCCTTAACCCAGTAAACCCAAATAACAACCCGGTTGTTAATTTGAACCTGCTCCATACCGATAATGATGTTTCTAGAATGGCTGAAGGCGTAGAAATAGCTTCTGGAATTATGGAAAGCTCTTCTTTAGAACATATAGTAGACAAACGCACAAGTCCTGCAGGCGCTATTTTCAAAAACAAACCTCTCTTCCATAAATGGCTCCGTTCTTCAACAACCACAGGAAATCATTTAACTAGCACGTGCGCTATGGGAATTGCTTCCAACAAATTTGCCGTCGTTGATGAAACTTGCCGTGTGTTTGGTCTGGATAATCTATACATAGCTGACGCCTCCATAATGCCTGAGACTGTTAGGGCAAACACAAATGTAACGACCATGATGATTGGAGAAAAATTGGCCGATTTTTTAAATAGAAAAAAATAATGGAAACTGAACTCGTGCAATTTGAAATTTTTCTGATATTCTGTACCTCACTTTCAGAAGGCAAATATATTTAAGATACGTTTGGAGAAGCGCGCATGGTTAGCACTAAAACCAAAACAGAGATTAGCCTAATGGCCCACCTAATGAGGAGAGCTGGGTTTGGGGCTTCACGGAATGAACTGGAAGACAGGTGCGAAATAGGCTATGAAGAGACGGTGGAAGAATTATTAAATCCTTCGACTCAAACTCCCGTAGATATCTATGAATTCTTAAGGTACTACCCAATGTGGTGGAAACCAGGAACGATGGGTGGCTTGGGTCAAGCACCTTGGGTTTGGACAATGATAAATACGAATTCACCACTTCAAGAAAAGATGTGTATTTTCTACCACAATATATTTGCTACTGGAGTGGCAAAAGTTGATCACTACGATGAAATTCAAGACATGATAGATATGTTCAGAGAAAAAGGGCTTGGTAATTACAAAGACATTTTGCTTGAGGTAGCCAAAAGCCCTGCGATGATTTACTGGTTAGATAATAACGAAAACCACGCAGACTCCATCAATGAAAATTGGGGCAGGGAACTACTAGAGCTTTTCACAATGGGAGTGGGTAATTACACAGAAGAAGACGTACAGGAGTGTTCAAGGGCATTTACTGGTTGGACCTTAGAACACAAATTACCTAGATTCCATATGGGAAGATGGGACTGGGAGTTCAAGTTCATTGAAGACGATCACGATTATGGTGAGAAGGAATTTCTCGGGCAGAAAGGAAATTTTGACGGGGAAGAAGTCATCGACATAATCCTTTCAAAGCCTGCCACTGCGAACTTTATCGCTAGACATTTATACAATTTTTTTGTGGAAGATGAACCTCAAGTGCCCGCTTGGTCCGTTGTCCCACCAAACAATCCGGGGGCGGTGGACTTTTTAGCCAAGGAGCTAATGGATAGCAATTATCATATGGAAACCGTTCTTCGAAAATTGTTTAACAGCGACTTTTTTAAAGAAGCTCAATTTTCTAGAGTAAAAAACCCTACTGAAGTAGTTGTGAGTACGCTTAGGCTGGTAGGGGATAGTGGCCTCCCTGGTCCTGATATCTTGGACTGGACTGGCCAAATTGTTTATATGGGCCAGGATCTTTTGAACCCTCCAAGTGTTGAGGGGTGGCACTCGGGAATCGAATGGATCAATAGCGGGACTCTTATGAAGCGTACAAATTTCATGTCAGAAATGATTAGTGACTATTCTCGCCCCGGTGTCAAAAGCATAATAGACCAAGTCAGTCGATCAGCTTCAAAACCTGAAGAAGTTGTGACCGCCTGTCTTGATATCATGGGTCCATTAGAAATAGCTGAGAAAACGCGGTCTGAACTTCTAGAACATGTTTCTTCACAAGGTGACTTTGACTGGGACTCTGATGGGGTCACGAGAACTTTAGAGTTACTGCAACTTGTTGTAGCAACTAGAGAATATCAATTTGCATAATTAGACTGTATCTAAATAGATCAAAAGAACATGGAGAAGACGTATTATGAGTGAACGTACATCCAAAGATCCCGTGATAGTTGTGGTTCAATTATCAGGTGGCAATGATTACATGAACACTGTAGTCCCACATAGTAATTCTTTGTACAGAGACTACAGACCTTCCGTAAATATAGCCGAATCAGACGTAATACAGCTTACACCTGAAATCGGCTTCCACCCTGCGATGGCTCCCTTGGCTGATATGTACAAAGAAGGCAATGTTGCTGTCATCCATGGTGTTGGCTATGAAAATTCCCCTCGTTCACATTTCAGATCCATGGATATATGGCACACCTGCGAACCAGAAACTCTTGGAACAGAAGGCTGGCTAGGACGGGCAATCAAGCAGATTGATCCCAACAAAGAGAATGTAGTAACGGCTGTCAGTATGGGCCCGTCGCTTTATAGGGCTTTAGTTGCTCCTGATGTACCTGTGGCCACTGTAGAAAATTTAGATAATTATGGCCTTTTGACTGATATTTCCCCTGAACAAAAAAGAGATCGAGTGCTAGACAGGTACAAAAAAATGTATTCGCCCATGATTGGTTCTGGGCCTGTAATGGAATTCCTGGGACAAACTGGACTTGATGCTATGAAAGGTGCTGACATTTTGAATGTAGCACCTAGCATGTACTCCTCGACAGTGGAATACTCAGATACTTCAATAGCTAAAAAACTTAAGGGTATAGCTCAAATACATTTAGCAAATTTGGGTACAAGAATTTTTTACTGCGACCTTGGGAGTTTTGACACACATGCGGACCAACTTTCAACCCATAACAAGCTGTGGTCCTCAGCTTCAGCAGCTATAAGAGATTTCTTTGATGACCTAGAAGAACACGGGGCAGCAGATAACGTCACAATGTTTTTGTTTTCGGAATTTGGCAGAAGAGTATACGACAATGGCGCAGGAACAGATCATGGAGCTGGCGGAGTGTGTCTAGCTATTGGGAAAAACGTTGCTGGTGGGGAGTATGGACAATACCCTTCAATGAAGGAAGGAGATCTAGACCAAGGTGATTTAGTACCTGATTTGGATTTTCGAAGTGTATATACAACGCTAGCCGAAGACTGGATGCGATTGGACCCTGTGCCAATCGTTGGAGGGAATTTCGAAAAACCAAAATTTATGGCCACTTCAAATTGAAACTAGCCGGACAGGAATTTTAAAAATGCTAACTACATCGGCAAAAGGCCGGGCTTTTGACTATAATCGCGTTGTTGGTGGCCGAGCCTTTAGGGGAATCATTTACACCACTCAAGGTACGGGGGATGACTTATACGTTGTCCTACGCGATACTTATGGTTCAGACATATTGAAACTGACTGTCGGCCCTTCCATAGATGATGAAGAAATTTCTCTTTCGTTCAGAGAAGTCGATGAACAAAATTTCGATGCCTCTTGGCCAAGTTGTGCTGTTTTCAATGGGGAAACCCTTTTAGTTACTGATGAGTTAAAAAATGTAATAAATGTATTCAGCGCGGACGGGCAACTTATTAATACAATAGGAAGTTCAGGTAGCGGACCAATGGAATTTGCTCGACCTTCCGGTATAGACGTGGATTCCAATTTAAATGTTTATGTATCTGACACTCTAAACCACAGGGTCCAAAAGTTTTCATCAGATGGAACGTTTTTAAAAGAATGGGGGGGGTTTGGCGAAGATGAGGGATTAATGAAAGCTCCTTGGGGTATTTGTGTAGATCATAACGACTTCGTCTACATAGCAGACCACAAGAACCATAGAGTTCAAAAATTTGATCTAGATGGCAAATTTGTAATGTCGCTCGGTGATTTTGGTTCCTCTGCAACTTCCTTAGATCACCCTTCAGATGTGTCAGTAGACGAATCTGGAGACATATACGTTGCCGACTGGGTAAATAACAGGGTACAAATTTATGACTCTGAGGGCTCCCATGTCGCAAATTTAAATGGTTCTGCAGTAGAACTCTCCAAATGGCAGAAGCAATATGTAAATGCCAGCCCTGACGTGTACAAAGCTAGAAGAAGAGTGGCAAGTTTAGAACCCGAGACCTTTTTTGCTTTGCCAACTTGCGTTAATTTCGACGATTCTAAATCCAGACTGCTAGCTGTAGATTCACAAAGATGGCGCATCCAAATATACGACAAAATCAATAATTACAGCGATCCTCAATTTAATATCTAAAGCTACTAATTGACTATATTTGTGACTGGTATTGGTTCACCCAATGTCTCTTATGTTGAATGTTAATATTCGTGTAACATTTAATAATTTCTTCTTTCGTTGACTTCCATAATATAATGTAGGTAGCGCTTTGTAGACGATGTTGCCTATAAAGCCAAATAGAAACAATGTGTGGAGGTTATTCATGCGCAAAAACGGTTTTATGTTTTTGTTGGTTGGAGCCATGACGGCTTTGATGCTCTCGGCCGCGATAGCTTGTAGTTCTTCGGAAGAAGAAACGGCAGCAGCACCAGCAGCAGCACCAGCAGCAGCACCAGCAGCAGCACCAGCAGCAGCTCCTGCCCCTGCTACCCAGCCAGCTCCGGCAGCAAAAGCCACAAATGTATTCGGACGTGAAATGCCTAGTGACGCAGCTCCTATGGCTGATCAGTTCCTAAAAGTTAATTATGAGAAAGAAGGTGAAGCTTTAGAGTTCCCTGTCAGTGTGTACAACTCTGCAGCAGGAGGAATCCAAAGTGGATTTAGCTTAGCCTTATTAAGCACTGATCTTTCCACTGTGCCTGGAGGAGCTACCAGTTGGTCTTCTTCAGATGACATGAAGACCTGGACTTTCAATATCGACCCAGATCTCACATGGAGCGACGGTGTACCAGTAACAGCTCACGACTATGTTTATACATGGCAGTATTATGCAGATCCGGAACATGCTTATGACTTTACATGGTACTTCGGCATGCTTGAAGTAGAGAATTACGGTGCAGTAGAAGCTGGCGAGAAACCTTTAGATTCTCTAGGGGTCAGCGCTACCGATGATAAGACTCTTGTGTTCCAATTGGACACACCTGCCCCGTATGTTCCAGGGTTCATGATGTACGGTTCGCCGTTAGCAAAACATGCAGCTGAAAAGCATGGCAACTATTATTCAAATGACCCTGAAACTACAGTGTCAAGCACACCTTGGATTCTAAAAGAGTGGATTCCAAATCAACACGCAGAATTTGAACCTAATGTGAACTACACAGGTAAACTGTTGCCTTACATTGAGAATTACAAAGCTGTGTACGGAGAACGAAAGTTCGACGCTTATCTAGCTGGGGAAGTTGACACCATTAACGGACCATTTACTCCAGCAGACCAAGAGTACCTAATGAATGACGACAAACTCATGAAAGAAAGAGGCTTGTCACCGGGTGACTTCAGAACTCATTATCTATTCTTTGATTTCCAAAGTGAGCCATTCAATGACGTCAAAGTCAGGCAAGCTTTCGCCAAAGCTATCGACAGGGATGCAATCATTAAGAACATCGTTGGAGAAGCGGCTGGTGAGCCCAGATACGGTGTCTTGATTCCCGGCTTCCCAGATGCGGCTGGACCAGACAAACTAAAACAGTATCAGGGACTTGATGTTGCTGCAGCCCAGAAACTAATGGCTGATGCGGGATACGCAGACGGCGCAGGGTTCCCTAAGCTAGAAATGGCTTTACGACAAGAAACTGAATTGTTCCAAGCCACTGCAGCAGCTGTGGCACAGCAACTTAAAGAGAATATCGGTGTTGATGTAACTATCAACAACATGGACCGAAAAACTTACATGGCTGGCCTGAATGCTCATGAGCTCAAATTCGCAATGGTTTCATATGGATTTGACTACGTGGATGCTTCCAACTTTATGGGAGTTTTCAAGACAGATGGGCGACACAATTGGAATAATGAGGAATTTGAGAACCTAAGAATTGAAGCTGGCGCGATGGCGCTTTCTGATGAGAGATCAGCCAAGATGCTTAAATTGCAAGAGATTCTTTCTGAGGATGTCGGAAGTGTGTTCTTCTGGTCTCAAATCCAGAACCAGTTGCACAAGCCTTACCTTAAAGGTAGTTGGCGAGAGACAAACGAAGCTGGGTGGGCAGGCCTTCAGTTCCCAAACTGGAATCCTGGTTTTGGAGCCCAGAACATTTATGAGGTCTATGTTGGCTCGAATGTAAACGAGCACACACGATCGGCATACTAGCCTCGGATAAAAATTCTTGCTGAAACGCGAGAAGAAGAAAAGTTGAATTATGAGCGGCCTGCTCGATGCAGTTTTGTATCAAGTGGGCCGCTCTTTTCGGGAGGCTCAAAACGGATATTCAGTCGATCCGCGCACAAATACCAGCGCTTGCGAGTTGCACTTATCTCAATTGCGGGACTTTTGGCCCAACACCCACCATCGTGGCGGACGAGGCTGTAAGGTTAACTCGCCTTATAGAAACCAAAGGTCCGTATGATCGAGATGTAAACGATGAGATCTTGGGGTTATTTGAACATTCAAGAAGGGATTTTGCTAAATATGTGGGGGCGTCCCCAGACGAAATAGCCCTTACAAGGAATGTTTCAGATGGAATCAACATTGTGGCTTCCGGGTTTGACTGGTCTCCTGGGGACGAAGTAATTATTACCAACGAGGAACACCCAAGTGGATCCCTCCCTTTTTTAAATTTGGCCGAACGTTATGGCATTCAGGTAAAACTCCTCAAGTTTCAAACCAATGTGGAACAGCTTATAGCTGATTTGGACACTTTATTGTCTGACAAAACCAAATTAGTTTTCCTCAGCCACGTTTCTACAGTTGACGGTGCCAGATTACCAGCCAAAGAAGTTGGGGAATTCTTAAAACCGAAAAATATTCCTTACATGCTGGACGGAGCTCATGCAGTCGGGCAATTTCCCGTTTCCATGAAGGATCTTGGGTGTGATTTTTACGCGGGTTGTGGACACAAATGGCTCTTATGTCAGCAGGGAACTGGCTTCCTGTATGTAGCGAACGATTGGATAACACGGCTGAAAACAAGTTGGGTCGGTTGGGGCATGACAGAGGATTATGATCTTGACTCATTGTCCTACACAAGTCTCAAGACGGCACAACGTTTTGAGTTTGGTACAAGATATTGGGCAACCCATGCCTCGGCGGTCAAAGCCTTAGAATTTCATAACAACATTGGACCCGAAAATATATATACAAGAAGCCACGATTTAGCGAACCAATTGAAAAGACGACTGGTAGACATACCAGGAATTACCGTTAAAACACCAATGAACAGGATGGATAGTACTGGGATTGTTTGTTTTTCTACGTCAGGACTTAATCATCCAGAGCCAGGAAATTGGTTATGGAAAAATCATAGAATTCTAACCGCCCATAATCCAGTTACCAAATCAATGCGTATAGCCGCAGCTTTTTATCTGCTAGAAGATGAAATAGATCTGCTTGCAGATAAATTATCGGAGCTTGCATAGGAACATCAATGAAGGAAAAACTCTAGCATGATTAGATATTCCTTAGGAAGGTTACTAGGTTTACTAGGATCCGTTTTAATCATTTCCTTGATTCTATTTATAGCGGTCAGATGGTTGCCGGGTACACCATGGAATGAAGCTGAAATACCATTGCAAGGTGCGGCGAAAGAGAACATGATGCGTAAATACGGACTTGACCAGCCCGTACATATTCAGTACGCAAAATATTTGTGGAATTTGCTCCATTTAGATCTGGGAAATTCGTTCATATACAAAACTGACACCGTGTGGGAAACCATAGCTAGAGGATGGCCTGCAACCGCCAAAATAGGTGCTTTTACTTTACTGATAGCTTTTTCCGTTGGAATTCCAGTAGGTATCCTCGCCGCGCTTCGCCAAAACAGTTTGCTTGATTACACCGTTACGTTTTTAGCCACAACTGGAATAACTGTCCCAAACTTCGCAGTAGCTGTTTGGTTAGTTATGTTTGTTTCTGTGAAAATGGACCTTTTACCGACACAAGGTTGGGGCACGTGGCAGCATATTGTCCTACCGGTGGTAGCTTATTCGCTGGCACCCACAAGCCTTATAGCACGTTTTACTCGGGTTAGTATGCTTGAAGCTATGAGATCGGATTACATTCGCACTGCAAGAGCCAAAGGTTTATCAGAACCTGTGGTCATCTTACGCCACGTTTTTAAAAATGCCTTAATTCCAATTATTACTTTAGTGGGTCCACTAATACCGAATCTAATGACAGGAAGTATTTTTATTGAAAACACTTTTGGCGTTCCTGGAATAGGTCGCCATTTTGTCACTAGCATATTTGACAGAGATTACCCCGTCATTATGGGAGTTTTTATGCTCGTCGCGGTTTTATTCGGACTTACTTATTTTATAAGTGACATCCTTTACACATGGGCTGATCCTAGAGTCAGATTAACGGACCGTAAGCAATGAATAGTCTTAACGAAGTCGAAGAAAAGGGCCAGAAAAGAAGGAAAGCCAATTTCGTTTGGCGTTTTAGACGCAATAAATTAGCCGTGATTGGTTTTGCAATCGTCATTATTTGTTTTTTTATTGCAATCTTCGCAAACTTTTTGGCTCCAACTTCTTATGATGTTGGGAATTTAACAGAAGCCAGACAAAATCCTAGCTGGGCCCATATTTTCGGAACCGATGCCGTGGGTAGGGACTACTTAAGTAGGATCTTATATGCCACGAGAACATCCATCGTAGTAGCCCTAGGAGTACAAATTATAACGCTAAGTATTGGCATAAGTCTTGGGACTTTAGGCGGGTATTTAGGAGGCTGGGTCGATCAAATAGTTGTGCGAATAATCGAAATCGCGACAGGTATTCCAGCTCTTTTAATCGCCATGTTTATTATGGGGTTGCTTGGCCATTCAATGTGGAACGTCATTTTTGCTTTGGGAATCTCCGGCTGGGTAGTGGAAACTCGTATAACCCGTGGTCAATTTTTAGCCTTCAAAGAAAGAGAGTTTATTATTGCCGCCCAAGCAATTGGCGCAAGTAGATTTAGAGTGGCCTTCAGGCATATATTCCCCAATATCATACCAATTTTGGCTGTACTCCTAGCGTTCCAAGTTCCCGCCGTAATTTTTAATGAAGCTGGTCTTAGCTTTTTGGGCCTCGGAATTGATGAACCGGTACCAAGTCTGGGAAAAATGATCTCTACAAGTCTCGGGTATGTAAGGACATACTGGCACATGGGGTTATTTCCTAGTTTAATGATTGCTATCATCACCATGGGGTTCACATTTGTAGGTGATGGCTTGAGAGATGCGTTAGACCCCACAATGAACAGATAGCAATTCAGCTTTTCCAATTCCTATCTCTTTATTACTTCACTAGTTAAGGGCGAAGGGTTATCCTTATTTTGAGGAAGTTATCAACTGGATCAATTGCCTTCAACATAAACAAGCACAAGGTTTACTCATATGGTTCAATTTAAAAAAGAAACGATTGCCCAACAATGGGAATCGTTGAACATTGAAGACGATTTACTCTCAGATGCAGCCAAAGGTATAGGGGCAGGAAGTGCCACTGATGCTGGTAGGTTTTGGAGACTTCCCACTGAACATCCAGATCCTATTGTATTGGCCGGTGGAATCCCAGATGATACCGCCCTGCCTATAAAGGACTTGATAGAAAGTTTCTCAAAATCAATAGAGGAGGATTTCACCGATTCTCTTATGTACGGTGGTTGGTTTGGCTATGAAGGGCTTCGCCAATTAATAGCAGACCGACAAAATAAAATAGAAGGCACAAACCTTCTGGCCGATAACATCATCATGCACAATGGAAGTTCTGGCTGTCTAGAAAATATATGCAAGGCTTTTGTGGGGCCTGGAGATGTTGCCATTGTTGAATCTCCCAGTTACTCAGGTACAGTCAGAGCCATTAGGGGATTCCAGGCTGAAGTCATCGAAGTACCCATGAGCATAGAGGGAATTAATCCTGATTTGTTTAGAGAAACTGTTGAATCGCTAATGGCCCAAGGAAAAAGGGTAAAACTTTTTTATACCATTCCGGATTATCACAATCCTATGGGTAATGTGACAACCTTAGAGATCAGAAAATCAATCCTTGAAATTTGTGCTGAGCATAAGATTCTCATAGCTGAAGACGCTGCTTACACTGAACTCTATTATGACACCCCACCCCCTCCGTCATACTATGCTCTGTCCGACGGGCATGGTGTAATCAAAATGTGCAGTTTCAGCAAAATATTGGCCACAGGCCTGCGATCTGGATGGATACAAGCTAGAGACGAATTAGCTGAACCCTTAACCAAGGTACGATTCGATATGGGCAACAGCCCATTGGTGCACTATGCTCTAGCTGACCTAATAGGATCTGGAAAGCTGGACACTCATATTAACTCCATGCGGGCTTTGTACAAATCCAAATGTCAAACAATGATTGACTCCTTAAAAAAATACTGTGGTCCATATATCGAACTCGATGAACCGGAAGGCGGCTATTTTCTCTGGGTTAAATGTACTCAGATTAATGCTTTCGACTTAATCCAGGCAGCTGCGGAAGAGGGTGTTGTTTTTCCTTTAGGTTCAATTTTTTATGTTGATAGCTCATTAGATACTTCTCATTTTCGGTTGGCTTTCACTCGTGCTCCGTTTGAGCACCTTGAGGAAGCAGGCAAGAGAATTGGAAAGGCTTTCGAAAAGGTTTTAGATCTTCAAAATTAGTGGTTATTTATATGTTTCCATTGGAGACACGGGAGTTCAAACATGATAATTGGGGTTCCAAGAGAAATAAAACCTGATGAGAACCGAGTTTCTTTACCTCCAGATAAGGTGGAGGTTCTAGTAACAGATGGGCACAAAGTTTTAGTTGAATCAGGAGCAGGGGAAGGTTCTCGTTTTTCTGATGATAATTATCTGTATGGTGCGGGAGCCACTATAGTTTCATCTCCAGCAGAAATATACGGCTCAGCGGAACTTATAGTGAAGGTTAAAGAACCCCAACCAAGTGAATTCGAATTAATTCAGCACGGTCAAACGATCTTTACATATCTTCATTTGGCTGCAGAGCCTGATTTACTGGAATGCATGTTGGAAAAAAATGTTACGGGAATAGCCTATGAAACTGTCGAGGACAGACAAGGGCGATTATGTTTGCTCCATCCAATGAGCGAAATAGCCGGTCGGTTGGTTTCACAAGTTTCCGCTCGGCTACTCACCAACATAGAGCAGGGAGTAGGGAAACTGCTGAGCGGCGTTCCTGGTTCGGGAAACTGTAGTGCTTTCATAATCGGTGGAGGCACGGTAGGCCTAAATGCAGCGATGGCTCTAATGGGGGCAGGAGCAGATGTCACAGTCGCTGATATTAATCTAGACAGAATCAGAGAAATTGACACCCTTACCAAGGGTCAAGTCAAAACCATTTATCCGACGCCAGCGGCATTGGCAGAAAAAATTAGTCATTCAGAAGTGGTTGTAGGTGCTGTCTTGGTTCCCGGCGCAAAGGCCCCAAGAATTGTAAATAGGGATATGGTCAAGGAAATGATGCCAGGAGGAGTAATCATAGACGTGGCGATTGATCAAGGAGGCTGCGTTGATGATATCAAGCCCACATCACACCAAAATCCAACCTATATCCAAGACGACGTCATACACTATGCTGTCACCAACATGCCAGGAATAGTTGGCCACACAGCAAGTATTTCACTTTCAAACGCCACTCTTCCCTATGTTCGATCAATTGCATCAATTGGAGTACAAAAAGCTGTGACATCAGACCCTGGTCTCGCCAAAGGAGTAAATACCTTAAACGGACATATAACACACCCTGCTTTAGCAGAAAGTTTAAGTATGACCTTCCAAGATCTGGAAGAAATGCTTTCGTGATTTCACGTAAATTTTAACTACTGATGAATGGAAATAGAGACATAGTCTCGGCGACTGTTTGCAATATTAAACAGGAAACTCCGTCTACAAAATCTTTCGATTTGGTTCCAACGAGAAACCAAATTCATTTTCGACCTGGACAATGGGTGGACTTCTTTGTTTCAATAAATGGTCATCAAGAAGTGGCAGGATATTCTATTACCTCGAGTCCCTATCATAACTATTCAATATCACTGGCAGTAAAAGATATTGGCGACGATTTGGTGACTCGATACATTCATGATTCTATGCTTGAAGGCGATATTGTTTCTCTCAATATTGGGGGAGAATGTACATACAATCTAGATAACGGGAGCACATTATTGCTTGCAGGGGGAATAGGTATAACTCCCTTAATAAGCATTTTCAAATACATAGGAGAAGCTACTTCTCACAAAGCCTTGCTTTTCCACAGTGTGTCTTCTTCTAAGGAATTTCTTCATCAGGAGGAAATCAAGGCTTTATGCTCACAGCAACCTAATCGTCTTTTCTACAAACAAACCATTTCGAGAAAAATTAAACAATTAAACAATGTTGGCTTGGGAAGAATTACAAAAGATACTTTGCGGGCGTTACCTTTATCTTGTTTTGATACCGTCTTTTTGTGCGGTCCAAATCAATTCATTTCTGACCTTTCAAAATGTTTAATGGAAATTGGGTTCAATGAAAATCAGATCCATTATGAAAAGTGGTGGTGATTTTTCCGAGAGGCCTCGTGAAGAAATCTTAGTGATCTTAAAAAACTCTGACTCTTTTATTTTTGAAGTATTTCCAGTCGAATTCATAGCCCCATCCAACTCCTCCCTCTAACTTTATCTCGCCATTAAAAGGTATTGGAGCATTTAGGAGACCTATTTCTTCGCCAATGGCATCTCTGCTTCCATCAGGAAAATACTCATAATAAGAGGTGTTGTTAATTCCTGCGACTAATTGGGCATGAACATGGCCAAACAATCCACCGGGACCATTTAGCTCTATATTTAGTCCAACTTCCTTAAGTTCTTTTGCGATTCTTAAAACCCCAGTGGCCCCGTGGCGAGCATTTCCTCGTACTATGTCAACAGCTCCTTCCCTGACCCACTCTCTCATTATGACAAAATCATTCATTAAAGTTTCAAGGCCTAAAACGGGAATCTCAGAGACGGAACACAGTTTTTTCAAAGAACCTAATTCTCTATCATTCAATGGTTCTTCGAACCACTCAAATTTTTGTTCATGTAATTGATTGGCCACCTCGACGGCCTCTTCAAAAGAATATGAACACCCTGCTGCATCATGTAACAGAATAATGTTATCGCCTACAGCATCTCTAACAGATGCAAAACCCGCTATGTTTTCTCGAGCAGTCCACGCAAAATGGTCTTTGAGAACTTTAAACCCTTTTTCGATTCCGATTCTTGCGTCTTCAATCTGTGAATGTAAATCAGGTCCACGGTAATTGTAATAGGCTTTTATTGACTTATCTCCATCGGAAATAAGTGATGAAACTGATTTGTTTTCTATTTTTCCTTCTATATCCCATAAGCAGTTATCGAAGGCTCCGAACCAACCAGGAGGCATGAAAATCATCCGGGTGGCCTTACTTAACATATCAAATAAATATTCTCTTTTAGTGGGATCTTCCCCTATCACTAAATATTTCAAATATGAAAGAGCTTCCTCACTCATAGTGGTGTACCTGGCATCTCCCACCGTGCAAATCCCCTCAAGTCCAGCATCCGTCATCACATGCAAAACGTGAATTTTTCCCACAGGAGATTCAAAAGCATATTTTTCCCATGAACTTCCCACTTTTCGAAGCTTGAAATGCTGGGTGTTGCTCTCAAGCTCAAACTCGCTTATTTTTATGTCTGAGATTTTCATTTTTCTGAATTTATATTGATCAACCCGTTATTCAAATTCTTGTGTTTATCATTCAGTTTTGGGATAGCACGATTTTTCGATTTCTGCTTCTTCTGTAGCTTTTTTTTCTTCAGGTTTTGGTTTTGTAGTTCTTTTCTGAGCCATCATTCCAATAAATTCGAAGGCATCTGTGGAAAGTGACGGCTGATTTTTGTTTTTTTCAGGCATAAGTTTAGATGGGTACCTTTGGCAATTTGGTGCTGGAGCCGACGGTCAGGTTCGAACTGACGACCTGCTGTTTACAAAAC
>CEUZ01289968.1_pt1 | contig 16301 bp, 16 predicted proteins | sample 361511 | NCBI WGS metagenome assembly CEUZ01 (sample SAMEA2622822, study PRJEB7988) | marine metagenome | biome: marine biome (ENVO:00000447); feature: surface water layer (ENVO:00002042); material: "saline water (ENVO:00002010), including plankton (ENVO:xxxxxxxx)" | depth 5 m
AAAACGCTCCCGTTTTGAGGAGCGAGGACAACTCACACCCAGTAACCGACTGACAGCTCTACTGGATCCTAATTCTGAATTTGTTGAACTTTACAATATGGCAAACTATCTGGTGGATGATCCAAATCCAGAAACAAGCATCCCCGGAGGAAATATTATTACCGGGATTGGTTTTGTTAGTGGCGTACGTTGCCTGATAATGGTGGATAACAGCGGTATAAGTGCTGGAGCAATTACGGGCAAAACTGTAGATAAGGCACTGGGCTGCATTGATGTTGCCATGAAACAAAAATTGCCATTTATTCACCTCGTGGAAAGTGCCGGGGTCAATTTATTGAACTACACAGTAGACTTATGGGCCCAAGGCGGTGGAATATATTATGGGAAAGCAAAATTAAGTGCCGCGGGGATACCTGTTATTGCTGTACTTCATGGATTATCCACTGCGGGCGGTGCTTACCAACCAGGAATGAGTGATTACGTGGTTGGGGTTAAAAATAATGGTATGGCAGCTCTGGCTGGTCCTGCGTTATTGAAGGCCGCTACTGGCGAGGATACAGATAAAGAAGAACTAGGTGGTTCCCAGATGCATTCTGTCATTACCGGTTTAGTAGAATATTTAGCAGATGATGATTCTCATGCATTAAAAATAACCCGTAATCTGGTGAGTCGATTGAACTGGAAGACCCGCTGCAATTTCCCCAAAAGAAAAAATTTTCGAGAGCCTGCCTACAGCATAAATGAAATTCCCGGCATTGTTCCAGAAGATTTTATGCGAGGTTATGATATAAAAGAGGTGATTGCCAGAATAACGGATAACTCAGATTTCATGGAAATTAAGCCAGAGTATGGACTCACAATGATTTGTATCCAAGCCGAAATCGAAGGATATTCAGTTGGTATTCTTGGTAATAATGGGCCTATAGATACCAATGGCGCTACCAAGGCAGCGCATTTTATACAACTTTGTGATCAGGCCGATATACCATTAATATTTTTGAATAATGTAACTGGGTATATGGTTGGGAAAAAATATGAACAAGATGGGATGATCAAGCATGGTGCCAAAATGATACAGGCCGTTTCCAACGCCAGAATACCTAAAATTACATTATATATAGGTGCCAGTTTTGGTGCTGGCAATTATGGCATGTGTGGTTATGCCTATAAGCCTGATTTTCTATTTTCATGGCCAAATGCAAAAATTGGGGTCATGGGTGGTAAACAAGCTGCTTCTACAATGCGAACAGTAATGACTGCATCTGCCAAACGGAAGGGACAAGAAATTGATGATGAAAAAATGCATGAACAGGAAAAACAGATTATAAAACTTTATGATGAGCAATCAGACATTTATTATGTCTCAGGTCGTGTTTTAGATCAAGGAATTATTGATCCCAGAGATACAAGAAAAGTTTTAGCTTTTGTTTTAAAAACCTGTTTAGAAGCAAAAATTCGAATACTGAAACCGAATAGTTTTGGTATTGCTAGAATGTAAAAAGGCATCTATATGAATAATCTCCCTGAAACGAATAATTGTATATTAGAGCTTGAAAATGGATGGCTTACCATCTGCTTTAACCGCCCTGAAAAGCGGAATGCTCTTTCCGAAGACTTACTGCTTGAAATAAAAATTACCCTTGAATCTGTAGAATCAGATCGTTCTATAAGAGGAATCTTATTCCGAGGGACCGGTGGTGTCTTTTGTGCTGGAGCAGATTTAGAAGGTCTCAAAAAAATAGCAACATCAGGAGTGAATGCTCGTGATTTAGCAGTTGAAATGAGTACACAAGCCGGCTCTGTCTTTGAGCGAATCAATAAGATGCCTCAGATTACTGTTTCAGTTGTTGAAGGTGCAGCAATGGCTGGTGCTTTTGGGATTGCATGTGCAACTGATATTCTAATTACGATGGCAGATGCACGTTATGCTTTAACTGAAACAAAAATTGGTTTAACACCAGCCCAGATTGCACCCTATGTTATTAACCGTCTAGGCTTTGCTCAGGCAAGGAGATTAATGCTTTTAGGTAGTTCATTTAATGGCCAAAAAGCGTTTAAAATGGGCATGGCAGATTATCTTGCTACAACAGACAATGAATTAGTTGAATATATTAACAAAATAAAAGAAAAAGTTAGAAAATGTGCACCTAACGCTGTATCGATAACTAAAAAGATCCTAGTAGAAAATCATTCTGTGAATCCAAAAAAAGCTGCAGAATTATTTTCAGATTGTATTGTTCATGAAGAAGGACGTGAAGGTTTTGCATCTTTTTTTGAAAAAAGAAAACCATATTGGAATGTAGATAAATAATATTTTATAAAATAAAAAATGCAGTTTACTGAGGAACATCGCACATTATATAACACTGTCAAGAATTTTGCACTGAATGAAATCAAGCCATTTGCAGATGAATGGGAAAAAGCTGGAAAGTTTCCTGCGCATCAGCTCTTCAAAAAAATGGGAAACCTTGATCTTCTAGGTATTACAAAAAATCATGAATCAGGCGGTATGGGCTTAGATTATAGTTATGAAATGGTTTTCGCTGAAGCTTTAGGTCATGCAAATGATAGTGGTGTTATAACAAGCATTGGAGTACAAACAGATATGGCTACTCCCGCACTTGATAGATTTGGTTCAGATGAATTGAAAAACGAATTTTTAAAACCTGCTATTGCAGGTGATTATGTTTCGGCTATTGCTGTTAGCGAAGCTGGTGGTGGTTCAGATGTGGCCGCTTTAAAGACATACGCTAAAAAAAATGGAAATGATTACATAATTAATGGCCAGAAAATGTGGATTACTAATGCAACACAAGCGGATTATTTCTGTACCTTGGTAAATACAAGTTATGAACTACCCCATAAAAATAAATCCTTGATTATTATTCCATCTAAAGCAAAAGGCGTAAGTGTTGGCGAAAAAATAAATAAACTTGGACTCCGTTCATCGGATACAGCTCCTATTTATTTTGATAACGTTTGTATTCCGAAACGGTATCGAATTGGGAATGAGGGTGAAGGGTTTCAATTACAAATGCAGCAATTCCAAGAAGAACGTATTTTTATAGCCGCAAGTGTTTTAGTTGTTCTTGATAACTGTATTAATCAAACAATCCAATATTGTAGCGATAGAAATGCTTTTGGAAAATCAATCATTAATAATCAAGCTATTCAGTTCCGATTAGCTGAGCTTCAAACCGAGATCGAAGCACTACGTTCTCTAGTATATAGAGCTTGTGAAAAATTTATTAAAGATGAAGACATGACGTATCTTGCTTCAATGGCAAAATTAAAAAGTGGAAGACTAACAAGAGAAGTTGCAGACACCTGTTTACAATTTTGGGGTGGTATGGGTTTTACTTGGGAAAATCCTATTTCAAAAGTATATCGTGATGGAAGATTAGGATCTATTGGTGGAGGTGCAGATGAGATTATGCTAGGTATTATTTGCAAGAAAATGGGAATGATTACAAAGAGATAAAATTAAATGAAATTTGATTTTGATAGTTTAATACTTAAGAGTCCTTTTTATACAGAAGATCATCAGCAGTGGCGAGAATGGACCGTAAGGCCTTTTGTGGAAAAAGAAATAATCCCTTTTATTAACGAATGGGAAAAAAATGAATCCATACCTGATGAACTATGGCCCAAAGCCGCAAAAGCCGGTTTATTCCAGATAGGGTATCCAGAAGAATACGGTGGAGTAAAAAAAGGAACGGATATTTTCCATATATTAATCACAGCAGAAGAACTAGCACGAAGCGGTTCAGGAGGTGTTTACGCAAGTTTATCAGTGCAATCTATAGGCCTCCCTCCTATTTCTAATTTTGGTTCTGACGAACTAAAAAATGAAGTAATACCAAAGATATTAGCAGGGGAAAAAAGAATATGCCTTGCAATAACAGAACCTTCTGGAGGTTCGGACGTCGCAAACATAAAAACAAATGCATTCAAAGATGGTGATCATTATATAGTCAATGGCTCAAAAACATTTATAACAGATGGGTTGAAATCGGACTGGCTTACTACAGCAGTTCGAACAGGTGGCGAAGGAGTAAATGGAGTTTCTTTAATAGCTATACCTGGTAATCTAGATGGTATAACCAGAGACTCCGTTGGTAAAAAGCAGGGATGGTGGTGTTCTGATACTGCAACTATCTATTTTGAAAACGTAAAAGTTCCTATTAAATATCTGATTGGTAATGAGAATCAAGGATTTAAACCTATTGTACACAATTTCAATAATGAGCGCATAGGTATCGTGGCTGCTTGTCTGGGCGCATCAAGGATTTGTTTTGAAGATGCTTTAACCTGGGCTAAAGAAAGAATAACCTTTTCGAAACCATTATCTAAACATCAAGTGATTCAGCATAAATTTGCTGAAATGCTTAGAAAAATAAATGCTACCCAAGCTTATATGGACCTATGCGGATGGCAGATGATTAATGGAACAACTGACGCAGCTGATATTTCTATGCTTAAAGTTCAAGCAACACTGACATTAGAATTTTGTGCCAGAGAAGCCTCACAAATACTTGGCGGTATCAGCTATGTACGTGATTCTCGGATAGAACGTATTTATCGTGAAGTACGTGTTATGGCAATTGGCGGTGGTTCAGAAGAAATTATGAGAGATCTTTCTAGCAGACAAATGGGATTATAAATGAAAGTAGTAAAAATAAAGATATAGTTAAAAAATTGGTGAAGCCTTACATATCCAAGTATCAGATAAATTGATTAATGCAGGTAAATATTATTTATTAAATAGTTTTTATGGAAAAATTAGAAACTGAAACTTTAGAAAGCATTCGGAATATGGATTGAATATTTTAAACAGGTTAAAACCAAATATATTTTAGAAACATAATTAATAAAATAATAAACAACATTAATAATGAGAGAAAAAAATTGGGGAAAAATTTTAAAGCATTAATAACATCGCAAAAAAAAGATGGATCATTTGAAAACAATGTTAAGGAAAAATTAGTAGATCATTTACCTAATGGTGAACTATTAGTTCGAGTAGAATATTCATCTCTTAATTATAAAGATGCCCTTTCAGCTATCGGAAATAAAGGTGTAACCCGACAATATCCACATACGCCTGGCATCGATGCTGCTGGGATTATAGAAGAATCATCTAGCCCTAATTTTTCAGTAGGAATGCCCGTTATAGTTACTGGCTATGACCTGGGAATGAATACTGCTGGTGGATTCGGAGAATATATCCGAGTACCTGAGGGCTGGGCTATTAAACGCCCAAATAATCTTACAGCAAAAGAATCCATGATCATTGGTACTGCAGGACTAACGGCAGGCTTATGTGTCAAAGCATTGGATGAAAAATCAGGTATCAGTGGGATGAATGCTGTGGTTAGTGGTGCCACTGGTGGGGTTGGCTGTATGGCTGTGAAACTTTTAGCCCACCTTGGAGCAAAAGTAACAGCTCTGACAGGTAAAATTGATGCATCCAGTTTTTTAAGAAATATTGGAGCACATAAAATCATATCAAGAACAGAGTTTTTAGAATCCGTTCGAGGACCTATAGGCAAAGGTGTGTGGGATATTGCAGTTGATGTTGCTGGAGGTGATCTTTTGTCCGCAATCCTTGCTAGCATGAAATATGGTGGAATGGTTACCTGCTGTGGACTGGTTGAAAGCCCTAGTTTTAATGGCTCAGTTTTTCCTTTTATTCTAAGGGGTAACAGTCTCATTGGAATTGATTCCGCAGAACAGCCTTTACAAAAAAAAGCAGAAATATGGGACCATTTCTCTAAAGTATGGAAAATGAATGGGCTGGATAAAATGTGTCATACAGTTAATCTAGATGGTATTATTCCCGAAATTAATAAAATTCTTTCCGGTAGACAGACTGGGCGAGTAGTATTAGAGTTGTAGTTTTAAGACTATAAATCTTATGTTTCAAATGGTTTCTAATCTGGATGAGTCTCTTTTGCTCTGGGCTCATAAATATTTATCTAACCCAATCTTGGATTGGATAATGCCTATCATTACTGAACAAAATAACTGGATTATACCTACTCTTTTTTTGATTTATTTTCTAGGTTTTAAAGCAGGAAAACGCGGCAGGATAACTTTAGTTTTACTGATTATAACACTTGCCATAACAGATTCAATTTGTGCCCAGATATTAAAACCGTTTTTTGAAAGAATCAGACCTTCCCACCTTAACCTAGATGGTTTGAATTTATTGGTTTCAAAGGGCGGTAAATGGAGTATGCCTTCCAATCATGCCGCAAACGTTTTTGCATTAAGTGTAATTCTATCCTATTTTTATGAAAAAGCTAAACTGCCTTTATTCAGTCTAGCTTTCATTATTGCCTTTTCACGTGTTTATATCGGGGTACATTATCCAGGAGATGTGATCGTTGGGTCAATTTTTGGCTATGCAATTGGATGGTTTACACTGACCTTATGGGTGATTCTGAAAATGAAAGAACTGAAGCGAGGTCAAACCTGGGTTTGGTATGAAAGTGAACCTCCAAATATGATCTAGTTGGGCAGTACGTCCTTTGGCGGTTTTACCCCAAAGTCTGAGAAACCGTCATCCTGCTTGGGATGGTTTATTTCTCCATGCTTAGATTCGAACTTTTTTATATTTTCATTCAGTGCACCTAGGAATGCTTTGGCATGAGGTGGCGCCATCACAATCCTAGAATGAACTTTTGCTTTTGGGACACCAGGGAGTATACGAGTAAAGTCTAGCACGAATTCAGCAGGTGAATGGGTCACAACAACAAAATTTGCATATTCGCCGGAGCTTACTTTTTCATCAAGTTCAATATTAATCTGCTGTACATTTTTCTTTTTATTATCCATATTATTTTTATTTATTTAGATTTTTTTTCAAAAGTACGCTCATTGAATTCCTCCCAGTCATCATTAATACCTTCAAACTCTGTATATCCTTCTGTTTGATCCTCTTCGACATTCTTGGGAAATAATTCGTTTTCATAAATATTGAAAACATCTTTTTTCTTTTCATATTCACTGGGATCGCCTTCTTCTTCTTTTGTTTGATCCAGATCATCTACATCATCACGATACACATCCTGGTCAAAAAAATCTAGATTTTCAACTATACCATTTGCCATGAGAAACTCTAGGAAGTCAAGATACTTTCTATCCTTGAGATCTGTTTTGCAATTGGTACATTTAAGAGAATCTTTCAGATCAATTTCTTCGATTGTATTTTCACAGGCCGGACAGATTAAGCCTTCAAGCATTTATATTTCCCTTTAAAATCGGCGGTTAATATAGTTGCCAGATTTCTCGTCGTCAACTACTTTGCCAAGATAAAAGTATGGTTTTTTATTATTGAATCCTCTATAATAATTAAAACTATACTTATTTTTTAAACCCTATTTTCTAAATGGGTGAACCAAAATAAATTTTAAGTATATTGTCCAAAATAAGGTTTTATATTCGTATTAAATACCAACTATAAGCAGTAAATATTAAAAAGTCAGAACATGATCATTATCAAAAACAATAGTATTTATTTATAAACCCAATATTTTTTCAATTGTATGATAATTATTCTCGAAAAAACCAGAATCCGATCTTTGTATGATAAGGGAATATAATTTATCAGAAATATCAGATTGAAACCCAATCTTGATCGGTATTTCCAGTTCTAATATCAGTGTGGCCATAGGCGACTGAAATTCCTGATTCAAGTCAACCATGGCATCGTAGCGAAAGGATTTAATCTGATCAAGAACGGATCGATTATTAATGGCCCCCCACCAGTTTAGGTCTGCGTCATTATAAGTGATAATACTTGGCTTTAGTTGCTCAGGATAAAATGATAATCCACTTTTATGAACCACATAACGAATTGTTTTAGTTTCAATTCCCAAGTCACGCTTCACAAAATAAGCTGAAATTTGAGCATTTACTGGATCGGCTGGAAGCAGGAAAAGGATAGCATCTGCACCAGTCCCATCTTTGGTAATCCTAATTTTGTGATCATTTTTTACAAATGTCTTTTTAAAGGAGTTCCAGACCATAAGACATTTAAATCGCCATGGGATATCCATACTGGAATATACCCAGAGATCATACAGGTTAAAACTCCTGTGAAGGTTTTACTTAAGCAGGATAAATTCAGGAACATTTATGTTGTTTATTTTTTAAATAATTTTTTAGGTACGATATTCAATGACTATTGGGAAAAAATTATTATGGGGCAGTATGGGATGGGTTCTAGGCGGCCCTATTGGAGCTATTGTTGGTTATGCTATCGCGTCCATGGATGAGAGGAATACCAGACAAGGTTGGGGCCAGACTGACGCCTTCCAGCATCAAAATTACCCCCGTACAAAACCTGGAGACTTCATTGTATCACTGCTTGTACTTTTTGCAAAAGTAATGAAAGCAGATAATAAATTGTTAAAATCTGAACTCGATTATGTAAAACAGTTTTTAAGGCAGCAATTTACTATCAGGCAAACACAGGAATTCATGGTTTTGCTGAAAGATATTCTGCAACAGGAATATGCCTTGAAAGATGTTTGCCGACAGATCCAGAGATCCATGGATCATCCCAGTCGGCTAGAAATAATTCATATTTTATTCGGCCTTTCGGCTTCAGATGGTGAAGTTCATCCTGAAGAGGTCCGAGTCATTCATACTATAGCTAACTACCTGAATATCAATCAATCTGATTATAAATCAATTAAAGCCATGTTTATAGGCGATTCTTCTTCCGCATATACGATTCTGGAGATCGATTCAACTGTTTCTGATCAGGATGTTAAAAAAGCCTACCGTAAAATGGCCAATAAATATCATCCGGACAAAGTTTCACATCTAGGCAAGGATCTTCAAAAGGTTGCTGAGGAAAAGTTCAAGTCTGTTAATAATTCTTATCAAACAATTAAAAAAGAAAGAGGCCTTAAGTGAGCCCAGATAAACCAGGTCAATTTCCTTATATACGGGGTATTCATAAGAATATGTATCGCCAGCGTTTATGGACCATGCGTCAATATTCCGGATTCACTTCTGCTGAAGAATCAAATAATAGGTATAAATATCTACTTGAAAATGGTGTCACGGGTTTATCTATAGCTTTTGATCTACCTACCCAGATCGGTTATGATTCTAACCACTCTATGTCTGAAGGTGAAGTAGGCAAAGTTGGCGTACCTATATCCACACTACAAAATATGGAGATTTTGCTGGATGGCATATCACTGGATAAAGTATCCACATCAATGACCATTAATTCTACAGCAGCGATTCTACTGGCTTTTTACATTGCCGTAGCAGAAAAACAAAGGCTATCACTGAAACAATTAAATGGCACAATCCAGAATGACATACTAAAAGAATATATTGCCCGAGGAACCTATATTTATCCTCCAGAGCCGTCTTTACGTCTAATCACAGATATATTCGAATTTTGCGATACTCACATGCCACACTGGAATACCATTTCCATTTCCGGTTATCATATCCGGGAAGCAGGTAGTTCTGCAGTGCAGGAACTGGCCTTTACCTTTGCCAATGCAATTGCCTATTTGCAGGCAGCTATAGACAAAGGGCTCAATCCCAATAAATTTGGTAGACAGATATCTTTTTTTTTCAATGCCCATAATGGCTTTTTAACTGAGATCGCAAAGTTCCGTGCTGCCCGAAAAATCTGGGCTACTATCATGAAAGACCGATTTGGTGTTACGGATAAAAAAGCACTAAAATGCCGTTTCCATACCCAAACCGGCGGTTCCACACTAACTGCAACTAATATTGACAATAATGTAGTTCGAACTACCATTCAAGCATTGTCGGCGGTTTTGGGCGGAACACAGTCCCTCCACACAAATAGCTGCGATGAAGCCCTAGGGCTTCCCACAGATGAGGCAGTAAAGCTTGCTCTAAGAACTCAACAAATCATTGCTCATGAGAGCGAAATTCCCAATCATCCTGATCCCTTTGGTGGTAGCTACGTCATTGAAGAATTAACAAATGATTTTGTGACTGAATCATTCAAAATCATTGAAAGGATTGATGGAATGGGCGGTACGGTTGCATCAATCCAAAAGGGGTGGATCCAAAACGAAATTGCCAGAAGTTCCTATGAATACCAAAAGGACTTGGATTCAAAAAAACAGATTATAGTCGGCGTAAACAAATTTGAAGACAAAAACAACATTGAGCCAAATATTTTCAAAATTGATGATAATAAAGTTAAAAAACAGGTTGAATCTGTAATAACGCTAAAGGAGTCCAGAAATAATGATCTGGTTAAAAATCAACTTGGTCAATTAAAAAAGGTTGCTCAGTCTAACAACAATATCATGCCTTCGTTGATTTCCTGTGGAAAAAGCAACTGCACACTTGGAGAAATTGCAGATACACTTCGTAAGGTTTTTGGCGAATACAAAGATCATTAATTCACTTTGATCAAAGTCGCATCCGTCGTTTCCCTAGTTCTCCATCCTATGATGGTGGCACCAGTATCTTTTGGAATATTAATCTATGCAGATCCAGCGGAAAACGAGAATCTTCATCTTACCTTTTTTATTTCTTTTTTCTTTAGCACAGCTCTTTCAATCATCACTGTTTTATACCTGAAAAGCCAAGAAAGAATCTCAGACCTAGATGCATCTAAGCGAGAAGAGCGAATTCAGCCATTGGTGCTGGGTACGATTTATTGTGCTGTTGGTTTTATTTTATTAATGATTATAGATACTGAACCTATTATTCAAGGTCTCATGTTCTGTTACGCTATTAACACTTTTCTTGTCTGGTTCATTACAAAAAAGTGGAAAATTTCAATCCATGCTATTGGTGTCGGTGGTCCAGTGACCGCATTATGGCTCTATGGAATTCAAGTTCCAGTTATTATGACCTTAGCAGTTATTGCAGTCTGTACAGCCAGGGTTTTACTAAAAAAACATACTATTGCACAAGTATTTATCGGTCTAATCATCAGTATAAATTTTACCTACCTGCAACTGAAGTATCTTTTCCTTTGAACATGATGTTACCAAAATTGATAAAATCAAATCTTCAAACAGTAATGATAGGCCAACAAATTAAATACTATTCTCAGCTGAATTCCACAAACCAAAAGGCCTCGGAACTAATTGCTTATAATGAAGCAACTCATGGTATGCTGGTGGTTACAGATAACCAACGTCTGGGAAAAGGAAGGCGAAATAATAACTGGTTTATGGGTACTGAAAAGGGGATGGCTGTATCTCTGATATTGGACAATCCCTTATCCAAGGAGAATACATTGTTTCTACCACTGATTACTGGAGTAGCTACTGTAAAATCACTCTGTTCACATGGTGTTGTACCAAAGTTAAAATGGCCCAATGACCTAATGGTAAGCAGTAAAAAGATTGGCGGTATTCTCTGTGAGAGCCGTATTTCCAGTAATGAAGTTAAATATATCGTTATTGGTTTGGGTATTAATGTGAATGAAACAATTGAAGATTTACCCGAATATTTGCATCAAACGGCAACATCACTTTTCATAGAAACTGGTGAAATCCAGCAAAGGGAACTGATCATCTCAAAATTCTTAAATACATTTGAGATGGAATTAAGAAAATTTAAAAAAGATAAAATGGAATTAATTAAGAACTGGGAATTTTATTGTGGACACATGAACGAAGAAATTTCTTTTACGTATAACGGGGAAAAACTTTTTGGTTTATTTTTAGGACTGAATTCTTCAGGTGAGGCGGTTACAAAGATGAATGGGGAAAATAAAACTTTCAACTCTATTACACTGGATTAAAAACCTTATAACGGGGAAATTTTAATATCAATATTGTAATAGAAACAAATCGACTCGTAAAGGATTCAAAGATTCTATTTATATCAGCCCTTTGACTTTGTATAATTTATTTTCTTCTCCACGGGCTATAGCATATTCAAATTCCCATTTTAAGCAGGCTACGCCTACTTTACCATCTTTTCTAAGTGCGATATACCCAATTTGAAAATCCGGCTTACCATTATGTGACTTAATTATTCTATCTAAAGCTTCTTTGCAAGCATCTATTGGAGAATATCCTTGGCGCATCAGTTCAACCACAAGAAAACTACCCGTTGTTTTTATTACCTCTTCACCCAAACCCGTTGCCGCAGAACTGCCAATTTCATTATCCACATATAAACCTGCACCAATAATGGGACTGTCTCCCACTCTTCCATGCATTTTATAGGCCCATCCGCTAGTGGTGCAAGCACCAGCTAAATTCCCTTTTGCATCCTGTGCCAAAACAGAAAGTGTATCATGAGTTTCATGGGGAGTCATTGTTCTCCGTTCTTTTTGCCATGCTTTCCATTCTTTTTTTGATTTTTCAGTTAGGAGATTAGTCTCTTTAAAGCCCTTGGATATTGCAAATTGACGGGCGCCTTCTCCAACAAGCATAACATGTTTGGTTTCTTCCATAACTTTCCGCGCAACGGAAACCGGATGTTGAATATTTTGTAAAAAAGCAACCGATCCTGCATTACCTCTGGAATCCATAACACAGGCATCTAAAGTAACATGTCCATTTTCATCAGGAAGACCACCAAAACCAACTGAACTATTTTTTGAATCGGCTTCCGCATGTCTTGCCCCTGCTTCAGCGGCATCCATTGCATTTCCACCCTTTAATAAAACTTCCATAGCAATATCATTTGCAGGAAGACCAAAATTCCAGGTAGAAATAATTATAGGATTAATATTAGCTTTCAATTTATCAGCATTCATTAAGGAACCTGGAATTGTAAAACCAAATGCACCGGTCTTTATAAAATCTCTTCTCTCCATTACATAAACCTACTAGAAAAATAATTTAAAAACTATGAAACTAATTCTTCTTTAAAGAAATCATTGTAATTTCAGCAGGAACACCGATCCTCAGTGGCGGACCCCAATACCCGGTTCCACGATTAACATAGATCTTAGTTCCAAAATGATCATAATACCCAGCAAGATAAGTACTTGCAAGTTTTACTGGATATGTAAATGGCCAGAACTGACCTCCATGCGTATGTCCTGATAACTGTAGATCTGCCCCAACTTTATGGACAGCATGTATACTATTTGGCTGATGTGCTAATACTATTTTGGTTAAATCCTTTGGAAGTGAACCAAGAGCAAGCTCTGGATCAGATTTATGGGAGATGTTGATTTGATGAGCATTTAGATCAGTGATTCCTGCAATAGCAATTTCATCACCGGATTTTGAAATTATTTCATTTGTATTTATCAAATTTTTCATCCCTAACCTATCCGTTTCATCAAGCCATGGTTCTACACCAGAGTAATATTCATGGTTACCTGTAACAAAATAGGTTCCATATGGCGCAATCATATCTTTAAAAGGCTCTAATTCAGGACTTAAGTATTTCACTGATCCATCTACAAGATCACCCGTTATAACGATCAAATCGGGGTTTTGAAAAGCAATTTTTTCAAATACATTTTCTACGTAGGAGCGTTTAATAGTTGGTCCTACATGTAAATCAGAAATTTGCGCAATGGTAAAATTTTCAAATCCAGTTGGTAGAGACTCTAAAAAGATATCCTGATTAATTACAGTTGGACCCTTTCTGGATGAATAAAATCCAAAACCTGTTCCTGTACCAGCCAGACCGATCATAGCTATACTGACAGATTTCTTCAAAAAATCTCTTTTTGAATAATCAACCGGTTGTTTAGTGTGGAATAAACCTTCAATTAGAGGATATAACTGAAATATAAAATCCTTTGTAATAAAAATAATAAATGATAAGGTAAAAAACCCCAGACTAGTATACCCTAAAAATGATATCCTATCGATTAATTTTGATTCACTTCCGCCTATTCTGAGAAGAATGGGCAGTAGAGGCATCAGACTTAACAAAAATATAACACTATACGCTACCATACTTTGAAAAAAAGAAATTCCTATTATGGGTATGATGCGCCAAGCAACATAACCATGTATAAGCAACAATACTACTATTACAACGGTAACAAACATCTATTTATGTGACTCTTTTTTATTATTTATAAAATAATTTTCAAGAATCATATGCAGACATGCCAGTTACTTCCTGCCCTAAAATTAATGAATGCATTTCGTGAGTACCCTCGTAAGTATATACCGATTCGATATTCGCCATGTGCCTAATTGGAGAATAATCTTCTGTGATTCCATTTGCACCAAGAATTTCACGGGAAGTTCGGGAAATATTTCTCGCCATTTCACAATTGTTTCGCTTTGCCATAGATACCTGTTGAAAGGTCATAGTTCCTTCATCTTTCAGCCGACCCAACCGATAAACCAAAAGCTGGGCTTCGGTAATACGTGTAATCATTTCCGCAAGTTTTGCTTGGGTAAGCTGATATCCGCCAATAGGTTTGGAAAATTGTTTCCTCTCTTTTGAATAGTTCACAGCCGTGCTATAACAATCAGTAGCGGCACCTACCATACCCCAAGAAATGCCGTAGCGGGCCTGAGTAAGGCAACTTAACGGACCTTTCAGCCCTTCAATATTTGGAAGTCGCGCTGATTCAGGAAGTCGCACGTTATTCATGGAGAGTTCGGATGTTATGGAAGATCGAAGACTCAACTTCCCATGGATATCGCTGGAAGTGAATCCTTCCATGCCCTTTTCAATTAGAAATCCACGGACAATACCTTCTTCATCCCGAGCCCAAACAACCGCAACATCGGCTATGGAGCCATTGGTTATCCACATTTTATTACCATTAATGATCCAGTCATCACCCTTTCGATTGCATCTGGTGACCATACCACCGGGATTTGAACCAAAATTTGGTTCAGTGAGACCAAAACATCCAATCTTGGTTCCTGCACTTAATCCTGGAAGCCATTTGGCTTTTTGATCATCAGAACCGTACGCATGGATGGGATACATGACTAAAGCACCTTGCACACTGGCGAAAGAGCGTAATCCTGAATCCCCTCTTTCCAACTCATGTAAAATGAGTCCATAAGCCACATTACTTACACCTGATCCACCAGATTCTTGAGGCAATGATGAACCCATAAATCCTAGTTCACCAAGCTTCGGAGCCAATTCCATTGGGAAAGTGCCATTTTCGTAATGTTCGCAAATCAATGGCATGAACTCCGTTTGGACAAATTCGTAAGCTGTTTTTTGAATCATCAATTCTTCTTCCGAAAGTATTCCAGTAATATTATAAAAATCAGGTCCTAATTCTTTCATGGTTAGCCTTTAAAAATTGGGGTGGAAATTAAGATACTAAATCCTTTATCCTGAAACGATCTCACGCTGATTCTCATTCCCCATTGAAATCAGATAGGGGTTTGTTTTCTGCAAATTAATGAATGCAGATTTGGTATTCAGATCGAGCCAATCGTGTCTAATAATGATTTGCCCAATAGATCCACCCAAATTAGTTCCTGGGCCCAACAATACTAATTTATCAGGGCAGAATTCTTTCATGGCCACAACGATTGCAGATGTGAAATCATAAGATTTTGTAACTTGGTGGCCTAAAGTATATTGATAAAGTGCTAATGTATCTGTCGAATGAGGCCTCCAGATATTACCTCTACCATCCACAAGAGGTACTGATGGTTTTTCAAATAATGAATGATGCAATTCAACCATAGCCTGCTCAGATACACTTTTCATCAGTGGTGTATGAAAGGCGGCGTGAAATGGTAATTGTAACGGATATTTATCTTTTGCAGGCAATTTTTTCAATAGAATATCCAACACTTTTTGTTCACCGCCAATTACAATATAACCACCCAATAATATGGATATATAGGCATCTATCTCATTCAAGACTATTTTTTTTATCGATTCATCTTCTTGCCAATTATCATCCACTAATGGATAAATGATCTGACCACCTATGATTTCATCTTTCATCATTGAACCCATGGTATGGATAAGATGATAGGCATTCTTTAAATCCAATGCACCGCTCAAGGCTAGAGCAGTGTACCAGCCCATAGAATTTCCTGTGATGGCCACTATCTCATATTTATCCTGATTAATGGCTAAAAAATCAGATAAACTACAAGCATAAATAAGTGATGATGCATTTTCTCCAGCCATATGGATTTTTGCTTTAAAGGGTGATGCGTCCAATATTGAAATTGTAGGCAGACCTTCTTCTTTTCGCTTCTCATTCATCCATTCAATATTGTTTTTAGTTTTAGCTTCATTAGTTTTCAAATATCCTTTAGTGTCCCGCGTATAACTACCTCGTCCAGGACAAATAACAACAATACGTTTTTTACACATTCACTAACTCCAGCGCATATTCAATAACAGATTCT